>Ga0247733_1000038_pt1 | contig 231894 bp, 265 predicted proteins | sample UWRJL043104R2_FD_180932 | JGI IMG/M metagenome (GOLD analysis project Ga0247733, IMG submission 180932) | Plant litter microbial communities from Arlington Agricultural Research Station in Wisconsin, United States - UWRJ-L043-104R-2 | ecosystem: Environmental > Terrestrial > Plant litter >... | reverse complement strand
GGGGTTGGGGCGGGAGAGACCGTAGCGAGGGGCGAGGGGAGGGTTGGTGGAGGATGTTGCCATCTAGGACTGATGTAGTGGAGTAGGTGTTGGCGGTAGAGGTGGACGGTGGGCGGTTGTGGGAGCGCAGGCGGCGCTTCTCGAAGAGGGTGGTTTGAAGAGGTAGGCGATGCGGTCAGGTTGGGATTCTGGGTCTTGACGTGGTGCTGCGCGTCGCTGCAGTAGGTGGTTGCGAGTCCTCTGTTTTCGTTCCAGGTGGAGTTGGAATATACGACGGGATACGGGCGACGCGTTCTGGCGCACGGTTATGGTAGCGCGACTTTTGGGAGCGCTAAGATGGATTCGGTAGTGGGATGGTTGTGCTCGATGGGATGGTTGGAGTCACCACGAGTGGCGTAGATGGGAAGGCGAGATAGCTTGCTGGGGCTTGTTTTGTCTGTTTGTATGTAGACCGTCACAACTGAATCGTAGTACTGCGCTAAGATCTGCGAGAGTGAATACGTGGGGAATGTTCACGGTGAGCGTGCACCAGAGGCTTGACGCCCGGAACGCGTGGTACTACAAAGTGGAAGATAGAGGAGTGCCTTGAGCGCACTACTGACTACTGGTACCGACACCTCTGCTGGTATAGATTTCCTCCAATGTTGCTCTAGATACGACAAGTTTGAGGCGGAGCCTCAGGCAGCAGGCAGCAGTAGGTACCGCTAGGAAACCTCGCAGGCAGCCATCCTCCCGGGGACTCCCCAGGAAGCAAGCTGCTCTCATTCGTCAATTGGCAGCCTTCTTTGTCGGTTACGGGCACTTAGACGGTATTGAGTGTCGCTCAGAGAACGACGTTGTACCACGTGATGTCTGCTAGCGCGCTTACCTAGCAGGGCCGACGGCCCCAAGCAGCACCTCACGCCTTCCACTGCACACATAAACCCCCGTCGCCCTCTCCTTTGCATGACGGCCTTTTCACTACTTAATCGACCTGCTCTCTGAGCTTCTTCCGCTCTTTCACCCGCGCCGTCTCCGTGCAAGCCCCGCCTTGCCTGCTCGCAGATTTAGCGCGTTTTCGCTGCCACCTTTTGGGCTCCTGCCTCTCGCCCGCACACCGCGCGATCGCATCCGCAACCCCATCCAACCTCCACCACGCGGACGCTTCCCGCGCACTGCTATTTCTACAACCGAGCAAATCCACGCGCGACCCGCCTCGGCGACCTCACAATGTCGTTCGGGTCAGGCGGTTTCGGGGGCTTCGGCTCCAACAACCAGCAACAGTCCACTTTCGGGGGATTTGGTGCAAACAACAACAACTCTGGCTCAGGTACGTACGCACACTTCTTTATCTGACGGCTATGGGTCATCGCCTTCGCGCTGCAGCAGACGATGCAACCCGACGACGAGTGCCGCACCGCGTCGGTCCAACATGTCTAACTCGCCCTCCGCGTTTCCAGGCTTTGGCGCCAACACCAACTCAGGCAGCATCTTTGGAGGCCAGGCCGGCAACACTGGCGCCAGCATGTTCGGCAGCAACTCCAACACCACGAGCTCTCCATTCGGGGGCGGAGGTACGTCGACCTTTGCGCGTCGGTCTCGCGTCTGTCCTGCAAATTTCCGCTTGTCTTGGATTTTGCGCGCTCGGCTGCATCCTGCAGTTTCACTCACACCGACGACGGTCTTACATATCGTCTTTTGGACCGTCGAATTTGATTCTTTCGTTTCGCTTCATCAAATAAACCTGACCGAACCAATACTAACCTGTCCACACTATAGGCGGCTTTGGTAACAACACCCAGACTAGCTTTGGCTCAAAACCATTCGGCGGCGGTGGCGGCAACCTCTTTGGCGGCGGCGGCGCTGCGTCCGGCTCAACATTTGGCGGAGGATTCGGGGCTTCGTCCAACAACAACACATCGTCAGGGTTTGGCGGCGGCAACACCAGCGGTGGTCTGTTTGGCCAAAACAAGACCGGCTTTGGCACCACCGGGGCGACTACAGGAGGTAGCATGTTTGGAGGAGGAGGAGGAGGAGCAGCAGCAGCACAACCCACCTCTGCCTTCGGAAACACCTCAGGTGGCTTTGGGGCCTCTGGTGGTGGGTTTGGCGCCGCTGCATCCAACGCGCCCAACAACGGCACCGCAACCACGCCTTTCCAGGCTGTCCAGGAGAAGGAAGCGGGTACAAGCAACGCCCAGGCGCAGTACCAGACCATCACATTCCAGCAGCCATACCTGAACTACTCTTTAGAGGAACTGAGAATGGCAGACTACAACCAGGGCCGACGCTACGGTAACCAGAATGGTCAGGCAGGTGCCTTCGGTCAAAGCACCGGCTTTGGAGGCTTTGGATCCGGCACTACTGCTAACAACTCGACCGGCTTTGGCTCAAACGCCAATGCCGGGGGCGGCGGCGGCGGAATGTTTGGAAACACTGCCAATACAGCGACGCCATTCGGCGGCGGTGCAAGCACTGGATTTGGTGCTAACAACAATAACAACACGAGTGGTGGTTTGTTCGGTCAAAACAAGCCCGCAACAGGACTGTTTGGTTCCTCCACGAACCAGACTGCTACAACCGGAGGAGGTCTCTTTGGTGCCGGTGCGAACACCAACACGGGAGGCGCCTTTGGTTCGGGCGGCACTGGCGGTTCTGCATTCGGTGCATCGGCTGGTGGCGGTCTCTTTGGCCAGAACAACCAGACTCAAAACAAGCCTGGGTTCGGTGGATTCGGAGCTACGAACACGGCCCAACCGGCCGGCACGACACCTTTCGGGGGCTCCACGCTAGGCCAGTCAAACACCGGCGGGGGGGCGTTCGGTCAGCAGAGCCAACCTGCGCCAACCGGGTTCGGTGGCAACACGCAAGCTACTGGAACTGGAGGTGGTCTCTTTGGGAACACTGGTGGAGCTTTCGGTCAAACACAGCAAAACCAGCCCCAGGCCCAGGCGTCTGGCGGTCTTTTCGGCGGCGGCGGCGGCGGTTTCGGTCAAAACAATCAAGCCAACCAGCAAAAACCAGCAGGAGGTCTCTTCGGTGGCTCGACTCCGAATGCCACCGGAGGCGGTTTGTTCGGCAACACCGGTCAGCAACAACAGCAGCAGCCGGCAGGTGGACTCTTTGGTCAGACCAAGCCTGCTGGTGGCCTCTTTGGTGGTGCGCCCACTAACCAACCTGCTGCGCCTGGAGGCCTCTTCGGCAACACCAATACGAACACTGGCAATGCAGGCGGAGGTCTCTTTGGTGGCATGGGTGCACAACCTACCCAGCAAAATACCGGTGGTGGACTTTTCGGCGCCCCCAATAACCAACAAAAGCAGGGCGGTATGTTCGGAGGTTCCACCAACACAGGTACTGGTGCTGGGCTCTTCAGCAGCATGGGCCCAAACAATGCGGGCCAGTCCACACTAGGAAGTTCGATGTTCGGTGGCCAGAATCAGCAACAAAACCAGCAACCTGCTGGCAACAGCTTGTTCGGTGCCTCTGGAAGTTCTCTGCTACAGACTTCTATGAACACCAATCCTTATGGAAACGATGCTCTCTTCGCTGGTCTTGCTACCCCAACCCAGAGCCCCGGACCCCTCGCTACTCCTCTCTCTAGCAGCCAGAAGAACAGGAAGAGCTCGATCCTCCCGCAACACAAGCTGAATCCCTCTCAGTCAAACCGACTTCTCACTCCCCAGGGCAAGCGGAACGGTGGCTATGGTTTCACTTACTCCACGTATGGCACACCAAACAGTGCATCCAGCCAGTCCAGCCCCCTCAGCGGAAGCTTGTTCAGCCCCGGTAGCCTCTCTCGCTCACTGGGTAAGAGCCTGTCGACGAGCAATCTACGGAACAGCTTCACCCCCGACACTAGCATCCTTGCTCCAGGCGCCTTCTCAACCACTGGTCGTTCATTTGGCAGCGGTAGTCTCAAGAAGCTAAACATCAACCGATCTATCAACTCGCGACCGTCTCTGTTCGACGACGCCTCTCCTGCTAAGCGTGTGAGCTTTGCCGGCCCCAGCTCTGATAACAGTCACACCAATGGTTCTGCTGTCAACGGTGCGAGCAGTGGCGCACTAGTTGTACGTGAAGAATCCCGTGACCCCTCACCATCAGGCTCATCCTCGACCGCGAACGGCGAGCCATTCAACGGTTCTTCCAGTCGCCCGGAAATGCAGCAAGTCAATGGCAACAAGGAGCTGACGCCCGTTCCCGAAAATGGCGCTTTAGCATCCCGTAGCGCAGCTTCCCTGAACGTTCAAAACGGCCAGGTTAGCGACCCTAACCCAGGCGCATACTACTCATCACCCTCAATGGATGAACTGAAGAGAATGACCAGGCGCCAGCTCTCTAACGTCTCCAACTTTATTGTTGGGCGTGAAAAAATCGGCAAGATCGAGTTCAACTTTGGCAAGCCAGTCGACCTGTCGGAAGTTCCCCTCGACAAACTCTATGGCGATATTGTGCGACTCCAACCACGCAATGCGACCTGCTACGGTGATCTTTGCTCCGTGGTGAAGCCTCCGCTCGGCTCAGGTCTGAACCACAAGTCTCGCATCACTCTCGGGAATTCCTGGTCTCGCAGCGCGCCACGGCCCGGCAGGAAGGATACGAAGCATCTGGAGCGTCTCAAGCGTGTGCAAGGCACGGAGTTCATAGACTACCATGCAGAGAGCGGCGAGTGGGTCTTTTCAGTGCCTCACTTTTCATCGTACGGCTTTGACTACGATGATGATGAGGAGGATGAGGACGAGTCGAGTCCTCTGAGCGCAGTGCCTGACACACCCGCGCAGAACGGTTCTGCCGCGCAGGGTGACTCCTTTGTTAGCCCTTCTGAATCCAGCCCGGACGCGCAGTCCAGCCCTGATGATACCTTCGACTTCAAGAAGGGCATGCGCACACGCGCCAGCGTCCCTGGTCAGTTTGGCGACGAGGTAGCTTACGAGGAAGAGGAGGAGATGGAGGTCACCCGTGGCGAGTCTTTTTTAGGGGAGCGCTCCGTGGGTTCGCTTGATGGTCAGCAAGACTATACTGATGAAAGCGGATCTGAATCGGCAGAGGACCAGGACATGACAGATTCTGTGTCTAGACCGATTCGCACCACGGAGCGACAAGCTGTCAAAGAGCCTGACCTGTTCAAAGACTCAGTCAAGCCCAAGTCGATACTCAAGACGAGTCAGCTGTTGCGAGCGACAGGCACACCTTCCAAAGGTCCGTATGTATTCGACGACGATTGGGCAAATACCCTCCAACGTACCATCAGTCCCAAGAAGCAGGACCGTCAAGCTCTGCGTGAGACTCAAGGCGAAGTCCTGAAAGAACGAGATGAAAACACGATTAAAATGGCGCAGTCAGTTGGTCGCAACACCAAGACCACAATGGACCGGATGGACCTAATGGATTCTTTATTCGGCGAAACGGATGCTCGTAAGGGTGCGACGATGAAGAGGGTTGGGCATGGCATGCAGGTTTGACTTCCCCTTCCCCAGTCTGTGTTTCTTCGGGCGCAACTTGTCTCGGAATTCCATTATGGGTCTCTTGATAGATTGTCGCCCTCGACCTAGAGTCCCGCTGTATGTAGATGCAAATTAAATGAGAATATGATTGCTGAATCTCTTGTCTAGTACCCATATGCGAAGCGCCCCAAAACATCACACGATCTCGATCAGCTCAGTGGTCTCGACAAAGACTTCCACAGTTGCAACAAGCCGCACTTCAGCGAGACCGGAGTTCTAGTCTATGCTGGCAAGGATACCGGTACACCTGACAGCGGTTTATACCGTTACCTACGGGATTCCATCGCAGGTGCCGAGAAGGACATTAGCTTCATAAAGCTTCCTACTTTCACTGATGTAAGCCTCTTCCACCTATGCTGCCTTTTACCACTAACATAGCTAGGCTGTGCCGCCGACTTTGGAGATCCAAAAGGAGCACTCCACAGTACAGGTTTCCCAAGATACGCACGAGATCCCTTACACGAAGATCTACGTTGAGCCTGACCAGCTTGAATTCGCGGCGTTGGCCGACTCTGTTGCCCTCGGTACCGAAGCTAGCACCCACGAGCAGCAAGCTTGGAAGCTACTGTCCCTTTTGTTCGACACGGGAAGCCAGCCGCCATCGGGCATGGCCCAGGACGAGTTCGACGAGCATAAAATTCGGGTTCGAAAGGAACAGCTCTCGGAGTTCTGGAAGTCCCTGGTCTACGACGATGCGCAAAAGCACGCGCGAGCTGCTACGACACCAGAGGAGAAGGCCATAGCCTATCTGAGCTGCAATTCTGTTGCTGACGCTTGCAACGCCCTGTTGGAAGGCTTTGATCTTCGCTTGGCGACCATGGTGGCTCAGATTGGAGGCGATGCTACGACGCGCCAGGATATGACCCAGCAAATCGAAGAGTGGCGACGTATGGATGTGCTTGCCGAGATGGACGAGTCGATTCGGACTTTGTACGAGCTCATCGCTGGCAACTGCGCGCAATCCGAAGGCAAGGCTGGAGGTGGACGTGAGAACAAGGCTTCCACCTTTAACATTGCACGGCATTTCAATCTTGACTGGCGCCGCGCTTTTGGACTGCGTCTTTGGTATGGCATCATGGCCGACGAGCCGATCGAACTGGCTGTGGCACAGTATGCGGATGCCTTGGCTTATGGGAAAGAGGATGTCAAGCCCGTTCCCTGGTTCGTCGAGCAAGGCAAGGACATGGGCTGGAACGATCCGCACAAGGACAACCGTGAGGACCTGCTTTGGGGCGTGTTGAAGCTTTACGCGTCTGCGAAGATGGAGCTGCCGGCAAACATCGAGGATGTGCTTGCTCCTGAGAATGTCTCTGGCCATCCGTTGAACGCCCGTCTGTCGTTCCAGCTTTTTCATGTCTTCAAGTCGCGTTGCGATGATGCCGAAGAAGATGAGGAACGTGTTGTGGGCATGCCAACCATTCGCAGCACTGACGACGAAATGCGCTCCTCTTTCCTCTCATCAACAGCAACAAATGCCGGCGACGACCAAGCAGAAGATCCTCTGATCGAGCTTGGGGACAAGCTCACTATCACGTATGCCGCCTCACTTCACACTCCCGAGCACTGGACGACGGCGGCATGGGTGTACACACATCTCTCTCATGCGGCAATGCGCGCTCACTACATTCGATCCCTCCTTAACCAATTCTCCCACACATACTCTCTCGTCGATGGCGATGCGACGTACAAGTATCTCTCTCGTACTCTGATGGTTCCAGATACATGGATACACGCCGCCGCTGCTCTGCAAGCCAAGACCGAAGGCAACGCTCTTCAGCAGGCCATGCACCTCATCAAAGCCCAAGAGCCCGAGGAAGCCCATGAGGTACTATGCCGCAGCGTTGGTCCCGAGTCCATCGTCTCCCGCGACTACGATGCTCTGCGCGAACTCATGGGCGGCTTCATCCCCACGCCTACGAGCAGTCCGACATCGGATTATGTCTCGCGTTTCGGTCGCACTGGCAAGACGAAGGAACCTGTCCCAGGCTGGAATCAAGGCGGCGCCATCTATTTCGACTATGTCGAGTTGTTGGACCTCACGGGACAGCGCTCGTCGTACCGGATTGACGAGGAGTTGAACTTCAAGATCAGCGAGCTGGTTGGCTCGCTGCAGAAGGCACTTGAAGTTGTGGCGAGGGACCGATGGGAGGGTTGTGGACTAGAGGAGCGAGTTGCGCTGAGCGAGATCTCGGGACTCGTGGCCGAGCTGGTGGCAAAGAACAAGGTATGTCAAAGCGCTGCATTTGAAGCGAAACGTGTACGGAAGCTGACGATTCTCCAGACTTCCGACAGAGCGAGAGTCTTGAAGTTGCCGCTTACGGAGGACTTGTGGCTCAAGCATAGCTGCGATCTGAGCACCAGCTACTACCACAATCTCATGGCTGGGAGCAGATAGAAACAGCACCATCGCCGGCGCTCTACTCTGATAGTCACTTTGAGGTTTGGGCGTCTTCGTCGTCGCAGGGCGGTCATGACGTCTACTATGACGACGTAGCGGGAGTGTGCAAACCGGAGTTTTCGATTTTGGTGGTACGAGCACCGGCTTTGAAGGGGTGTTTGTGTATTATAGAAAACGTTTGGCAGGCGTGTGGTGGAAATGGAAGGGGGGGTAGGAAAAGGATTTCGACTCGACGAGGAGCATGTGTATATTATAATATGGTCATTCAAGATGATGTTTAATTCGCATATGTAGTCTTTTCGTGCGGTGGGGCTTGGTGTGAAAGTGGTATTGGGCAATTGCTCGCACTATGTTTACTGGAGTTGTTGGGTGAGAGTTGGGTGAGATGACTAAGGGGTGGGTGGTGGTGGTAGCGAGACGACTGCTTGGAATTTTTAGAGTCGTTTCACGAGCGGTATCGTGGGCCGTTGCCCGGCAAACTCTCTGAGTAGAAGAGAGTGTAGAGAGAAGGCAGTGTGTGAAATAGACGCTGAGAAGCTGGACCACAACAAGCACACTGAAGAAGTGATCGCTGGTGTTGGACGAAAGGGGGGAATTGGAAGCGGGGTAAGCGCTGGTACATGTTCGCTGGACTACAATGACGATACTTGACAGATATGGAAGACGTTGGGGCTGGAGATGGAGGGGCAGCGTACGTGGAATGAACACTGGTTCATTGGACTACAACAACAATATATAAATTTGGGAGGTAGATAGCATCAATATGTGACCATATGCCAGAACGTCTCGCAAGCCAAATCTCGACCACTGTGTGTTATCCACGAAAGCCAAACCCCCTTTCACGACCAACTTCAAGACCTCGAGTAGTGCTGGTGCGCCGATGTAGAGCTTATGCAAGCTGTCAGAGTTCGCTCCGGTTCCAGTAAGAAGCGATCGCTTGGCAGTGATTCTCATGGATAGATATCCAATCCATGGATAATTATCCATGGATCAATGGATATCCATGGATTTGAGGCGCTTTACCTAAATAGGCAGTAGTCTAGCCTAACGGGGTAAGGCTTATGCAAGTGGTCAACGTTTAGGAGATGTATAGTGGTACCGAGCTGTTATATAGTAATATTTTAATATTAATAAACTAACCTTATATAAAGCTCTATACCGTATACTATACCTATTAACTCTCTTAATATACTTGATACCCTCTCTAAATTATAATGCGTACGCGTAGGAATTAGCGTTTAACGCTCCCTAAGCTTAGTGAGTTTAGTAAGGGCCTAACCCTACCATCGCCGCCGGGTAATTAGGGGGGGGGTAAAAGGAGATAGTAAATTAATTAAGATAGCTCTTAGAAGCTTATAAGGCTCTAGGAACCCGATTTATAAGCTACGCAGCTACTATTCTATTAACTAGAAGTTAATAACGCCGCTACTAACGCTAATACTAACACTAATACTAATACTAATAATATTAGTACTCTTAACTTATTATAAGTACCTTGCCCGATAGAGCTCTAGCGTATAAATTAAGACTTATAAAGAGTAGTAGGTAGGCTAGCTTCTAGGTCTCTAGATTTTAACTATACCTAGGTTAATTAGAATAAGCTATAGCTGGGGCTTATAGTGCCTCTTACCCCCTACTATTTTAAGAAGTCTATAATATAGAGGTATAGGGTTCCCTTAGAGAAGAGAGAGAGTAATAAAGACTTCTAGCTCTACCGGCTTTACGCTCTTAAGCTTAATAGATACTTTATATATAAGACTAAGTATAGGACTAGCGCCGTATAATTATACCTCTATAGATCCTACCTAGAGGTCTTTAATATTAATCTAAAAGGTAAAGATATTATTAATTAGCTTAGCCTTAACCTAATAAACCTAAAAGATGCCTAGGTAATTAGTTATCTCTCTACTACGTTTAATATTAAGGTATTCTATTAGTTATTAGTTCGCTAGGTAATTAAGAATTATATCCCCTTTAAGAAAGTAGAGGATTAAGCGTTTAAGGATATACTCTATTACTTAAATCCCTAAATAAAGTATAATAAATTAATTCTAGCTAATTATACTATCTATAGGTAGGTAGTATAGAAGTTTAACTACTAGAGATTAACTATTATCGCTGCTATTATATTAGCCTAATTATAGATTTATATTATCTTTAACTTATAGACCTCCCTAAATAAGAAGGCTATAAATAGCGTAGTAGCTTATTTTATAGATTTAAATAATTAGTTTTAATTAATTCTAATTACTTTATTACCTATTATTAAGTCCTATACTAGGGTAAATATCGCTAAGTTAATTCTAGAGGCTATTTAGGTATATAGCTTTAAAGATAACCTTAGATATTTTATCGCTAATAACGCTATTAATAACGATACCGCTATAGAGGCTATATAGGCTTATTATCTATTAAAAGGACGCTCTTTTAATCTATTCTAGCGGTGTACGCGCTATATAGATTATAACTATAACCTTATTATACGCGCGTTATTATTTAATAAGGATCTAGATTAGGTTAAAATTAAACTATTATAAACTTAGGATCCTATTAACTATATATAGTAATAGAGAACTCTTAGAGCTATTAGACGACTACGTAATATTATCTAATAGATTATTACTTTACCCTAAAGAATATACTAGTTTGAAGAAGTATAAAAGACTCTTTAAGATAAGAGATAGGTATTAGGTATTAAGCTATAGATTAAGAAGTTAATACTTAGTAACGCTATCTAGTAAAACTCTACCTTTAATATAATTATTCGGGCCCTTAAATTAATAGATACTATTAATTAATTTATTAATACTAAAGGACTACGCAAGAAGAGGAGGCTAGTTAAAGACTATAGCTAGCTTATCTAAGGGGTTCTTTAATACTCTCTAAGTATTAACGATTAGGCTATCTTTATTTCTTATAAATAGCTACTTACCCTATTAGCTAACGTTACCCTTTAACTATAAAGTAACCCTTATAGTAGGTAGAGGCTCTTTATTAATATTAGCTATACCTTTCTATTAATAGAATTTATCCTTAGCTATTATAAGACGACCTGAGCTTTGTACGCCGCGAGGGGCGACGACGTTATAGCTAGTATAATTTAAAGAGCTTAGAAAAAGGCTAATAACTACTATAAGAAGCTTAACGATTCACCTATATACATAGCGGCGTTAATACTTAATTCTTAGTTAAAGATATAGTATATCTAGCGTTAATAGGGGAATTACTACTAGAGTTAGAACGCCCAGGCATAGAAGTAGATAGAGAAGCTTTAGAAGGCTAATTATAAGAAGCTACCCTTACTCTTATAAGGCTTAGAGAGATTATAGCCTATAGCTACCTAGTTAATTACTAACTACTAGATCTACGCAATACGCGCGTTCCAAGATAGCTAGAGTAATAATAGCTTAGGTAGTAAGGACGAGCTCACGGAGTACCTTATAGAGAAGCTAGTGCCCTTTATAACTAACCTAATTAAATACTAGCTGAGTGGTCACGTAGTTAAACGGTAGCCTAGGTTATCCTATATAGCTATTAATATCCTATTAATCCCCGCTATAAGCGCCGAACCGGAGAGGATATTTAGTTTAGCCGGAGTACTTATTATAAAGCGTCGAAATCGATTGAAAGACGACGTAATTAAAGCTTATAAGTGCCTCTTATTATAGAATCGATTAGGGGTTATTTAAATTAGTAGGAAAGAGGGGGTGTAGCTCCACTAGATAGATAACGGCGATACTGGCTAGCTAAAGGGCGACGAGGGCGATGACGAGGGTTCTCTATTACTATTCTCAGCGTATAAGAGGACCTAGGATAGTACTACGTAGTTTGCAATTGAATTCAACCCTAGTGGGTAACCCTAGAACGTTCATAGTAATTTGCCAAACCTTAACACTAAGCCCAAAGTATCACCGATTACCCGATTAGGAAGGACCCCTCCGGAGCCTTTAATATTGCCCTTGAAATAAGCTTTATGTAAGGCCTATCTAGGTATAGCCGATCCACTATATAAAATCCATAGATATCTAGCACTCCATGGATAATGGATCCATGGATTGGATTGCCAAATTTATCTATCTATGAGAATCACTGTCGCTTGGTCGTACCTGTTGGCTTCCACGTTGATGTTCAGTGGAAGGGTGAACGTTACCCCTGAGTCACCGGAGGAGCCGACAAGAGATGATCATGATCCACGTAAAACGGGATGATGACTACGTCGTAGGGATCACGTCTATATATACAAAGTACATATAGTTGAGGCGTCATTGGTATGAGGCAAAGTCTGATCGGTTCCAAGGCGGGAGCGTGGTGATATAGCGCCATGCTTGCGTTCTCGCGGGAGAAGTATCGTTCGTTGTATTTCTCGACAGTTTTCAGCTGGACTGTATTAGGCACGAAGGGAGAAGAGGGCGATGCTCACCAAAGGCGATGGTAGACGACTTCAGTGCGTGACAATGGCGTCTGGACGTGTGGACGGCCGGGAAGCCGCACTAATATCCCCAAAGCTCAAAGGGAGTCCTTCACGCTGTTTTGGGAACCAGGGGTGGTCTTTGCTCTCACACCGGTCCTCGTTGCTGAAGCAAGGGCCCAGACGTCGGTAGTCCTCGATCATCGAACCGCATCGACGACCCCTTTTCCAAGTACGATAGGAACCAATCCCAGATCGTTTACTGAAGGTACGCTGGCGTTTCGCCACCCTCCAACTCTCTTGCACCTCCTGTGGTGCGACAAGGCACGCTCTGCACAAGAAGCTTCCAGCAGCATTACCCGTTGGACATGCTCAAGGTAGGTACTTATCCCGCTTCAGCAGGTACTGATATCTTCCTAGTGACATGGAGTCCAGTGTGATTTGATGCAGTGTTCTTCATGGAACCACCTGCATACTGATCAGTCATAGTCCTTTCAATCTCTATGCCGGTTGAGATGGCTGGGACCTGCATGCTAGGCAGCTATGCGACCTGGATGGCAGTAGCAAAATCGCTGCGGTCTTGTGACTTGTCTGCACTGTGTGTGGGACCACTGCATCATACAGGCGTCTAAGCTGCGGCACCGCCGGACCGTATGCATGTCTGAGTCCAATGGTAAAGGGTACACGAATCCGTGTTTCAACCATCTCGATGCTCGCCCCCATTGTCGATGTCAATCCCGGTCGGTAGGGTACATGTGATCAATTAGATTATGCACATTCGAAACCGTGTGAGAGCCGATACTATTCCGGTCTATGGAGAACTTCGACATTGGCCCGGTGTTTGATATCTCCAGACCCCATTGCCGATCTGGAGATAGACACGATACTAGCGTACATAAACAGCCACAACGTTTTTCCCCCCTGAAGATTACCGTTGGACAGTCCCCAAGAGCCTTGAAGATAAGATTTTTCGTTTTCGCGCGTGGCTTTAGTCAAAAGACCAGGTCCAGGGAGGTGAAGATCATAATACACCGCCTTGGCTGTAGGTGCTGGCGGCTTGCATTCACCTCTGTGCACTATGACGCGACGTCCAACTAAGCCAATCTCCCCGATGCCGCCCCTCAGGTGGACTACAAGGAAGAGTGAGCTCATCTTCTCCACAGCTCGCACCCACCCATCCAGAGTAGGACATCATGGGAGTGCTATGATTGGTCCAGATAAAGTGACAGAAGTGGGTGACGGAAGTGGGTGACGGAAGTGGGCAACGCGACCTACGGAAACAACGCTATCGAGACTGCTGCCTAGATCACTGCGACGTCTGTACTTCCTAATGTGTAACGAGGCTTCCGAAGGCTTTCCCGTCGCTTTGGCCCGGCTTGTGGATTGCTGTTGTGGGGAAGTCTGACGACTCCTCCACATCAACTCTATAACGCGAGCGACCCGTGAAATCGTGAGACGCCTTCGCAGTAAAACCAGCATCATCATCAACTCGCTCTTTCCGTTCGAACGATCTCGAAATTTGCATGCACTTGGTTCGCCTGGGATGAAGACAGGTGTGGTCAGTTGCTAGGTATCAGACATACGCCCTCGAGATCCCCGCCTCACCACAGCGCTTCACGCGTGCTCGGACCTCTCGTCTCTCTTCCCGTGCGCGACACGTCTTCTTGTCGACTTTGGAAAACAATGCGACATTTTGTTGCGTGCGTCATTGGTAGGAAGTCTGTGCTTGCATCTAAACTACGTTGCACGACACTTCGACGACGGAGCGGCTTCTGTCGTCCGGCTGCAGTGGCATGTCTGTTGACCGCCAGGATTAGGGCGGATGCGGGTGGGGGCCAAGGGTCGTTGCTGATAGGCCGGAGATCACCAGTTTGATTTGCTTTTTCTTGGAGGCATCTAGTGCTTCAAATGATTGGGCGTAGAGAATCCCGGCTGAGTTCGGTCGATACATACCTGTGATGGCGCAGCATAGGAACAAGCGCCCAGGCCTGGAACTTTGAGGGAAGACGACAAGTCCAAGATTGCGAAGATGAGCTTTGGAAAAATACATGGGAAGAATTACGAAGCAGGAATGGTGGGATGCACATCATTGATTAATTACCTGATAGGTGCTATCTATACATAGAGACTAGCGCGATTTTTCCGGCGAACCAGCACCTCGCTCGAGTAACACCACAGCCTTTGAGATGGTGCCATTCGGGTTGAAAGTAATTCTTTCGTCGTGGGAAGGGAAAAAAATCTTGTGGCTCACAAGCGCGTTGCGGATGTTCGCTCCGTGAGGCAGAGTACTTCCTGCTTGCTCTGCAAGTGCAGGAAAGAGACAAAGACGGACATTCGTTGGCCAGAAACGTCCGTCATCGCAATCACGACCCTCATTGTTAACGGCCTGCATCCAGGTAGGGTCGTACGCAGTACCCGGGAAGCAGAAATGGATCCTGTACGCCGTTGGGCTGAGCATGAGGGCCTGCTTGAGCAGCACGATCCTATGGGCCCAGGAGAAGGCATGGCCCAAGAATGCGGGGCCAGGAGCGGCGGGATGGACGATGGCAATGGCTTCGGCGATATTCTTGAGCAAACCCTCGGACCGCCTTCGAACTTGGTCCTTCTGAAATGCTTCTCTTCCGAACAAGAGCTTTGTCGCAACGAAGTCGAGGCGCTTCACCGACGACAGTCCATCTGTTTTTGATTAGTCATGCAGTACTCACAACTAGAACTCAGCAGTATTACACTTACCTACAAGCCGGATGTTCTCGTATAGGCTCATGGTCTGCAGTGGAAGTTGACCACCGCACACAGGTTCTGGAGACACAAAAGCCCATCGACAGACTAGCGCGCCTAGGAGCATCTGCAATTCGCACGAAGTGGTCCTATGGTCGGTAAGCTTTTTCAGCAACCCATTGACTTCGCGCTCTGGGAAGTGGTTGTCAAGAAGGTCGTCAACGCGAGCAGCAAGATATCCAGGCGGCAGTGACGGCTGGAGTGTCATCCCAAGCTCATCTCCATACCCAATCATTGCAGAGATTCCCTTGCGAATTGCCTTCCAGTGTTCGTCGAGTTTCTTTGGGTGAGGAATGGCGGGAAAGCACGTCTGCGTGAGCGCACCCGTACCACCAGCAATCAACGTGTGGAGCTCATCGCGGTATCTTTTCCTCGATTCGTCCGTTGCAACAAGATCATCCATAAGGATTGACAAAGCGGTTCCCGGCGCTCGGTTGAGGATGTTCTTGACCATCTTCAGTCTGTCCGATAATGCTGAACTATCAACCACCTCTGTTGAGACCATCTTTTCTGCCACCCACCCTACAAAATCGAACAGGCAGTCGATTCTGGCTGAGAGTGCTTCGTTGGGAACGCTCGGACGTTCTATCTCGTGGCGCATGCCGGTGTTTGCCTCCCGGTCTTCGAGTGCTCCAATCTCCCCACCAGCGGATGTGAGCGGTGAGATCGTTGGAGCAACAGTCAACCGTGGCTGCACTCGCGCGCTTCGACCGGCTCCCGGAATCATAGCAGGGCGTCCACTCCAGCTAGGCGCTCGTGGTACGTGGGCTGGATGGAATTGTTCATTGGAACTCGCTTCTCTATCGTCGCCGGGACCGCTGTCTTCCTAAGTGTAATGTTAGCCACTCAGTCTCAAGTGAAGATACAATACACTCACGACAAACTCCCCCATCAGAACATCCCCTAATACCACTGGAACATTGACCTCCTCCTTCTCCAAGAGCTCGAATTCCCACTCAGCACGCTGTTTGTTCATCTCTCTCAAGATGTTGTCGGGGATTTTCTGAACATCAAGGCAACTGGTCCCGTCTCTGAAGAGCGTCGCCGGGGTTATGTTGTTGATACATCGAAGTAGTTGGTACAGTTTCGAAGAAACAGCGGCCCAAGTTCGCTGGATAGGGCTGAAGTCGTCAGCTCTCGGAAGCCTATACAGCTCTGTAAGAATGTCCGTTTTGTAATTCCCGCCGCAACGGATGCAGTAGTCGCTCCAGTTGAGGATGAACGCTATTTCGGCATTGTCCCACGATGGTTTCTTCAATTCCGCCATTGTTTGCCGCAAAGTGGTCTGGTCTCTTCGATGACACGGTGGTGAGATCCGGGAGGGAACGTGGAATAAATGTACAATGAAGCAGGATAAACGAAGTAAAGGTAACCTCAAGAGGAGACTGAGCCGGTTCTCATCCCCTCTCGCTCTGCACCTTGTGCTACTCGAACTGACCGGGATACGAATGGCGCTAATGCGACGCAGAAGAAAGTCAAAGCATCGATCAATATCGTTGCACCCTGCCACCTGTTCCGGACCCACTTCCAGCATGCCGGCTGCAACATTCATCTGTCACCTACCCTCGCACATCCTTACACTGGAATAGCATGATATTTATGTTTCATAACGTTGTTATGATTGGGTGTCACGTGGTTTCGCGAGATATATGCTGAGGTCCCAGTTGAACGTCTTGGAGGTCTTTCACTCCTGGTTGACAAGTCTCCTTTCATGCACAGATTTACAACCTCAAACCTCTTTGACCTTCTTCCCTGTACGCGACACGATGTATGAAGCATTTCGACAAGCCTCGCATGTTTCTTCCACTTCTCCACGTCACCAACGGTTAGCAGCCCACTTGGAGCATCGGTCGACCAGAAAGAGAGCCAGAGTAACATCTCCTACACACAACTCTACGGTGGACAGTGGAACAACCGGAAGTAGCTCATCTGCTCCACTATACGAATTTGGACATCGTTATCGACCCCACGGCCCTGCACTACATTCAAAGGCGGATCCCGACTTCCGTATTGGACTAGATTTTGGCACCACGTTTTCATGCCTCGCCTGGTGGAAAAAGGGCATGCGCACAGACATAGTTCTCACGGTGGATAACTTCCGTCACAACCTAAAATCCTCCCATGGCGGTGCGCAAATCCCGAGCGAAATCTGCTACTTAGTGCCCAAAGATCCAGATCACACTCCGCGGGGGAAATACATCTGCGGTTACGAGGTCGAGCACTTCTTCAGGCTCGCCGAGAGCGACCCACAACGTCTGGCATATCAGGCAGCCATTCGAGTTGAGCGCATGAAGCTTGTCTTCTACGACGATCCTCTCGCCCAGGGTTACAGAGCTGAATTGCATCGAAAGCTCAAGCAGTTGAGAGACGCTGGACTCATCAAGAACAATGAGGATCCTGTCACACATATGCTGACGTATTACTTCATCAACACCAAAAGGCTCTTGACAGAGAACCACGGTTACACTGAAGAAAGTACGGATGAGACCAACTGTTGACGAGTGCGAGATCAGACCAGTGCTTCTAACTTCATTCCAGTGGAGCTTACGTTCATGGTGCCAGTGTTTTGGGATCTTGGGGCAAACGTGAGAATGCAAAAGTGCGTCATAGCTGCCATGAGAGCGGCTGGTTTGGGGAGTATCGCCAGTTCCGTTGATCCTTCCTTGTTCATGGTCAACGAAGCTGAAGCGGCTTCTATGAACGCTTTGGGTTCTGGTCTGCACAACTTTCTTGTAAGCTCTTGGCCTTGTCCATACCTGCCCTCGCTGACAAGGGTTTTCATTTCTAGCCCGGCGAAACGTTCCTTCTTGGGGACTGTGGTGGCGGTACGACAGACTGGGGCATGTATGAAGTCACCAACCAGCTCCCGCTTCGACTAACGAAGGAGATCATTCCGCCGGCCGGTAAATGTCCGATTCTATTGGAAAGACTACGTTCTTACACTGCACAGGGGCTTGGATTGGGTCAAGCGACCTCAACGAGAGGATGCGAATGTTCGCATACGACAATCTCCATAATCAGACATATCTTTGCGACCCCAACGAAGATAACACGATCACCAGCATTATTGAAAGATGCATCATCCCCACTTTCGAGATGGAGTACAAAAGAATGTTCAGGCTTGGAGAAGAGACAAACGGGAAGTTTCCATATACGATCCCCGGCCTGAAGCAGAGTAGAACCAACCCGAGATTGATGCCAGGCAAATTCACCCTCAGCTAGTAAGTCCAGCAACTTCTAGCTCAGATCTTTGCTAACGCATTCTTCAGCAACGACATGGAACAACTGTTTATGCCTTCGCTCAAGCGCATCCGAGATCTAATGGAGACGCAGATCACCGAGGCCCGAGAAGGGGGCATCGATGTCGATAAGGTAGTGCTAGTTGGTGGCTTTGGTGACTCTGAGGCGTTGAGGAAGTTTTTGCGCGATCATCTCGACACGATGCACAATTGTCGTTATGTCAGGAATGGCATGAATAGCATCAAGCTCGTCATCACACCAGAGTAAGTTCATGTCTATGGCAACCATTTCCTCTCCTCGCTGATATGTCGTAGGTTCCATAGCGCAACTGCTGTTGGGAAAGGCGGCGTTATGCTCGCCCAGGACAAACGCCACGGGCCGAAGAGGTCCCTACGCCTTAGTTATGGTGTTCGTAGACACCATGAATGGGATCCCGACTCCAACTCGGATGTAATGCGGCAGAAGGTGGAGGTATCTCAATGGGACAATCAGGGTGAGATTCGCAATACGATTCTCTGGGTACTCAAATGCGTAAGTCAAGAGGGCCCTAATCAACACCGCATTCAATTAACGCTAGAACTACTCAGGGCCAAGGTGAGCTCCAGACAGAGCATCGTGAGACATTCGAGTCCGTTCATTGCTTCGCCCCAAAAGAACGGGTGTGGAAAGCGTCCGAGATTCTGTACACCTCGGAGACATGTGTCGACGACTTTTATAGACGCAGTCACAGTAAGAACAAAGGTAAAACATCCAGACACACGTCTTTTCTGACGCTTACGTTGGCATGCAGGAAAAACGACCGAGGTTGGGCGTATCAAGTTCGATTTGACCCACTTGAAGAGGAAAAACCTGGTGAAGTTGACGAAACCAGCCGGCCACTCGAAAGGGAAGCAGCGATACGAGGTCACTGTTTTGATCGACATTGAAGTGGTGGATCGCAATCTCAAGTTCACCGTGCGCTGGCCAGCGGTGGATTCAGGAGACGTTGTGAATCGAGAATCTTTCAGTATGGTGGCAGCATTCGAGCCGGGCACAGCATAGTTGGATTCTGGGTGACGTCGAGGTACTGTAGCAATGTATTTGGTAGATGTGGTAATTGCAAAATTTGATGAATGAGACTGAACACCTCTACAACCATCTTGCATAGCCTGGCTCAAACTGCATGGTCACAGTAAACACTCCTGAGGATCCTTTCTGCACATTGCCTTTGAACTTAGCCTCGAAGATGAACTCTCGATCCACAAACGCACAATTGACGTCAAGCATGGTCCACCACTGTTTGCACCACCGTCCGTCTACCTTGACGCAACGTTTCTCTCGGCGGATTGTACGCAACAAAGATGTAGCATCCCACTCTATCTTACCAAGCTCAATGCGCCTGCCATATCATTAGTTCACGAAGTCAATGCGATGTACTAGCTGTACTTATCTTTCGCGATAGTGCAGTCTTTGTGCATGGAGTTTGGTGTCGATACTGGGCATTCCCATATCTGCTCAGAACACGTGAACGGCTTCTCATCGTCAATAGTCTCGTTTCAATCGAGTGTATGGAAGTGTTTTGCTGCGAAGAAGTGCCCGGTGCCAAACAAGGACAAGGCTCTTCTATACGCCCTTGCTGACCGGCATCGCGGCAATGATGAATTCTACCAGCTCGTCGCAACCGACATGAACTGTTATCTACAAACCATCCACTACAATGCTATCAACATACTTAAGCGGGAGCTAAATCCGCGCGTCTATCATCAGTATACCGGAGGCAGCCTCAAGGCACTTCAAGCAAAAGGATCAGGGGTACTGCGGCCCGGGTTGTCCAGTGCCGACTTTGAGTTGGCGAATACCTATCGGCGGACTATGGGTCTGGAAGGATCTCCCTGTTATCTTCCTCAGTGCTACTTCTAGTACCGAAGAACACTATAGGATGTCGGAGGTGTCTCGATCGTGCAATACCCAGAATGCTGTCGCATCATCCGTTTCCGAAGCCTAACAAACCATGCACCACAGCAAAAAGTCTCCTCGAAACCTAGAGACAGCATCTCCGAGCGCAGATACGAGTATTAGCTGCAAAAGACAAGCTCAACCACAAAGGACCCCGAACGTCGGTACACCGTCTCCTGTGGAAATTCATTTAACACACAAAACCCTGGATGTCGGTACACCATCTGTTGCGGAAGGTCAGACCGCACATCTTCAACTACATGTAAAGAAGGTGAAGGAAGCGTACCAACGGTCCGTACACGAGCGTGTCTCGCAGGCGCATACAATCTTAAAGCTACACCACGAGCATCATTTGGAGCGTCAGCGCATCACACCAATCGAGCGGAGGCTTATCGAGGCCGAGGCCCCACATTGTTGGGCGATTGTCAGCGATTTGACACAACGCAACCGAATTGCCAAACATCAGCTCCGTCAAGCGGTTGTGCGAGATCGATAATGAACCGTCATCGCGAATACCAGTGGACAGAATGCCACTGTCACTGTTGGCTCGATTGCTTTCCTTGGACATGACCAATGAGGGCGCAAGAAAGAAACTCGCACACAGCGAGCTCAGTTCAACGACGCGAATATTGACTGCGAGTGTGGTCTGTAAACGAGTGTTTACCTCATCGTTCCCAGACTTTGCAGGTGAAAATACAAGGCATTTTGAAAAGCTCTATACGTTAGTCGATAATGAAGGTACGTTGCTGATTCCTAAGTATGCGGAAATTGAGCTGACCTTCAGACTCCCGATCGAAATGCTACTGGCTCCATGTCGCTATGTGCAACCTCCTTGCCCGCGAATACGAGTTCAGAACGAAAGAACTACTGGCAAAGATCCAGGTATGGATAAGCATGCTCAAAAGCCAGTTCGAAGCTCTCTTTCGGGATCGTGAATCTCATGTTCGCTACTGGGGTCCAGAAGAGTCAAGCAGTCGCTCACCGATGGTCCGAGAATGCTTCTGTAACGCCATGGACTTGAAGCTTTCCTTCCAGCTGACGGTATTAGAGTGCACTTCCGAATCCAGTGGCCTTCCGCTGACATGGAGTTCGATTCTACTTGGATATCACATGAGAGTGTTGACCTATCGTCGGCACAAGGAAGCTTGTCGCTGAAGGTCACGATGTGCCTGTTTCCTGCGCTCCTACAAGGCGAGCGATTGAACCCACGAAGTGACGCTGGGCCAGAAAGTTCTCGACGGGTTACACGGATTCATCTTACATATCTGACTGTGAAGCGCAAGGGATGAGAAACGCAATTGTAGTCGAAAAGGCGGTTGTCCCGGTCGCCCCGGCATGAGCAAACTCTCTGCGCATATAGCTCACCCGCTCATAGTCAGCCATATATGAATTCAGACTGGTGACTGGGGTTGACGCGCGCAACTGTGTCTGTGAAGGTCTGTCGGTAGCATTTGTGCATGTTATTCGACTATGTCAAACTGATCCGTACCTACTGGACGACCATCATACGCGTAAAGACTTGGTGAACAAATGGCAAGAATCTTGTCTTCCGTTAACGACGATGGAGTCAAGATTCTCAAACGCTTGCATCAACGTCGTATAATACATCCGTTCTGATAACATACTTTGCCGACTGCTTCGCCTCTTGCCGCACACCAGTGCCTTCGTGTAGCAGACTGCCATCGGTCTCTCCATGGGGAAACAGGAGGATACTCCCCTGTATTGGCTTTACGGAATAAGCATTCATGCTTCCCTCTCTTGCGCTCGGTAAGAAGAAGGTAGTCTCGCCAGCCTCAAACTCATCATTTAGGTAAATGAGGAAGGTGAAGAGGGAGGATTGCTTTGCGTTTGGCGGCGAGTTATCGTAAATGTACTCGTCAGTTGCGGGGTTGATTCCAGAAGGAGGCCACGCTCCGTCAATGTGCGCGCGGTACTCTGCGCCTGGGACATAGCGGTATACGCGGAAGCGACGGTTGATCCCTCTGACCTTCTTGCCGCTCACCTCCTTGGGAACAAACGCTTCCACTCTACTCCACAGCTTCTCGTGAAACGCTTCGTCCACAAGCCAATAGAAATTGTGGGCTAGTACGCTGCTCTCTTCTCCTTCCGCGCGAACTGGTGCGTCTGGTGTGAACCCGATTGTCTCTGCTGCTGCGATGATCTGTGTGCATTCTTCGGGCGCCAGCACATCCAGTAGTATGTGCAGATTCGGGACGATCGGATGCCTGTGATGCGTTGCCTCGAGCGGAGTCGATGATAGTGGTATCGCGTTGTCTCTCGAGGTAAAGACTATGGCAGGATGCAAGTTTGCCGGCTTGCGCTCCAGAGCAGGTATTGTCTCGATAATTCGGAAGTCGGCCTTCACGGTTGGCGGAATCGAGCTAAGAATGCTACGGTCCAAGACGGTGTCGTAGACATTCCTCCGTGTCTTGTTCCCTCTCAAGTTCCAGGCTTGCCGTGGAATAAGAGGTCCAGTTAACGGTGTCGCATTTTCCTCAACGGTGTAATCCGTGGGCCCAATCAGTCGCAGTATGCCGTCCAAAACCACAAGAAGCTCCTCTTCCTTCGCTGTTCTGCTTGGAGCATGCTCATCTAGCTGCGCTGCTAGCCCGCTCACGACGTCCAGATCGCGCACCCATCTGCAAAGCGCCCCCAGCTTCGCCGTCTGCCGCCTGATCCTCATCTCCGCCAGCAAGATCCGTGCATCCGTGTACCCGCCATCCGCCAGCGCCCCACTTATCCGCGCTGTAAGATTTGTATCGATAGATGCGTTAAAGCCAGTTGTGCACGCCTTTTGGAATTGGTACACAGCGGTCCTGATATCTTTGCAGACTTTGGATTTTAGGATATGTGGATTCGCGGCGAGGGTGTTGAGAGCGTCGATGGCGATATCGAGGTCGTCGCTGTGGAGGCCAATTGCGTGAATCGTTTTGGGCTTCTCGCCATCGGGTGGAGGGGTAACGATGCCGGCTATCTTCTTCTGCGCTGGACCATCAATGTCCAGTCCAGACTGCTTGCGCTTGTTCTTGTGTTTGACCATTGCGGCTTCAATTCCAGATTTCCAGGATGGTGGCGGATTAATCTTTGTGCTGCGGTGCGGAGAAGCTGGGGAACGAGTGGCGGCTTACATAAGTACTGACAAAGGATCGGCCTCCAGTGACGCAACCTCCGGCCGACACCCCATTGTAACTAGCAGCTGATATCACGAGCTTTGCCAAGCAACATGGCTTCTAGGGAGCGGCTCATTATGCCTTCACTCACAAGCAGTAGTCATCTGCAGCGGTCTGCTCTTCAAGAGTCTAAGAGGGAACAATGAAGCGGAGAATCACTCGATGTTCTAGTAAGCCGTGGTCAGTTCATCAACGAGACCCTTTCACAGTATGACTCCAGTTCCAACGAATCAGAATGAGAGGTTATCTGTTGAAAGAGAAAAAGGACTATCTGTTAAAGCTACCAACACCAGCATATGGTTCCGCGCTAGCAATCTACCACACCCACTCGAGACTCGAGGAAGTCCACTGCTCTACGCAACCAAGACCACTGCCCTGGTCAACACCATGGACGAACCCACCCTATTACTGCAATCCGGCCTCCACTCAAAATCCTTGTTCACCGTGAAAGCTTCGGCGAAAGCGGCTTCACCATCAAGCGGCGGAGCGAGGTGGCACGCAATTGCGGGAAAGAAACACAACAGGACTCGTTTGGTCAGGCATGCTGATACTGGTAGACGCACACCATGGGTATCCTCTCCATCCATCCACTCACGGTCAAATGGCGTTCCTTGACGGAAATACCTAATGCGATACTCCAGCGGGCTGGCCAAGAGTTGCATCTGGAGCTTGATAGCACGGACACACAAGCTGGTAAGATCTCCAGGAGTGGGCACGTTGAAGCTCAAGGAAGCGAGTGGATGGAGTTTCCTGGTCAGCACCTCCGCCTCCTCGCTCGCTTTGTTGGGTATGGTCTCTTCCTGTGTCAACTCGTCCTCAACGAAGAGTTTGGTGGCGAGACCATCTAGGTTTCTGACTTTTGAGACATCAAGGCCATCTACAATTCGTCAGCATTTTATCTGACAACCTCCAAGTAGGCTGGTAGCCCCACATACCAAGTTGCCCGATCAGTCGGTACAAATGCATCAGCAGAAAGCTGTGTTGGCCCTTCAGGACTAACTTGGGGTTGAAGAACACGCGGCGGCAAAGGAGACGTCCTAGGTAGGCCTGAATCATTGAACACAATCCTTCATTCTTCTTTGCTTGATGACGAAACCAAGCAGTGAATGTCAGTTCAGCTTTGGATGATCTGAACGCATCATCAACATGGTCCGCAAAATTTGCAATCTCTGGCGACGAAGGCGTGGATAGTGCGCGTATGGATGCCGTAGTCAAGCGGATGGTTTCCCATATGGCTTTCCATTCCAGTTCGACGTCCTTGTCGGTCGGATGGGCAAGTGCCACAGACACGCGAGACCCCCGAAGTATGTTGTGCGGTCCGACTAGCTTACTGATCATGTCCTGATATTCCACGTTCTTCTTCTCTTGGCCAATCAATTCGCGGAGCAAGGACGCAAACACTGGATCACGGTCGCTCTGTACCTCGGTGCGCATGCTTTCGAGCCTTGCCACCTCCACGACGGTGATCTCTTTGGCGCTCTTGAACCGGTTCAGTAACCAGGTCACCATCTCAGAGAGCTTCTCGTTCTTTCGTATGGTAGAGCTAATATCGCCCTTGGAGGCGGTTCTTCGCTGCTTCGACATTTGCTTGTTGTCCAGGGTTGACAACGGCTCAAGCGTCCCAGCGCGAGCCTGGTTTTTCCGAAATGTGGTTGCCGCCCTATTCCACGCACCAGTTGCCATGGGACGGGGTTCATCTTCGTCGTCGGAAAGCTCTTCTTCGATGTCGCTTGTGCACGCGCGAGCTTGGTCTGACGGTTCTCGATGAGATTCGGCGTCACTGGTGGCGTCGGCCTGCGCATGACGTCAGTCCACTGGACCTGCATATCGAACGATCACCTCATGTACTCACCAAAAGAAGCGGAAGTCCAAGCTCTTGTCTTCCACGATTGTAGAAATCCACCAAATGCACAGGAATGTTGCTCCAATTGAGACACTTAGATCCTTCAGTTCGAAGCTTTTCGGGTTGGATATGGGTTGGAAACGCCAATGAGCCTAATGCCCGAAGCGCGTCGACGGCCTTCCTCTCGGAGCCGGCCAAACTGACCTCACGTCCGAAGCGGCGTTTGAACACTTGGGCAATGGTTGCTCGAAAATCGTCGTTGGTCATGATGCAGTGGTCCAGCCAGTTGATCAAGAAGCCGACTTCCTCTTTTGTATATGGGATCGTGCCCCGGCTGCTACCAGATTTCTGAATGGTCGTGATCCGACTCTGCATGGATGTTCGAGTCGTAGTGATTGCACGGTTCTTTCCGTATACCTTTGGCTGCTGAGCTTGGTGACGGGGTGAATAAACACACGTCATGCTCATCTCGGCGCAGCGCTCGCATCGAGGTTTCTCGCCGCTGCATTTCGACTTGGAAAGCCGACAGGAGTCGCAAGCAATTTGTCGTACCATAATTGGGTAGTTCACTAGTCTTTCTTGATATTATGGTATACCTGGAGGAGATAAAGCCTTGACGAGGTGCAAAAGATGGATCAAAAGTAGGTGCCCTGCATCAGAGGGAACGAAGAGGGGAATGTGATACCTGAACAACTGAATACCTGGAGCGACAGGGGATCAGCGGCAGCGCGGATGCGGTTCACTTCCGATGGTACAAAGATGCGCATACTTCGGTCTGCGCGTAGCTGATCGGTCTGCCCCCTAGCACTGTACTGCTCCTAGCCATTCGAGGAAAGCTCTGCAGATCGATGGCGGCAAGGTTGGTGCATACTTCGCTGGTAATCGCAGATGCATCTGTTTTCGACGGGCAGCATAACGCAACAGGTCAGTTGCATATTTTATCCTGGACCGGTCATGTGTGTGCAACTGGAGACAAGGTGACGCTCTAGGTAGGCCCATGTCGACTATTGCAGCACGCTAAACTCAATCAATGTTACGCGCTCGCATCAACACTTGAGAAACCCCAAGCCACTTCACACAGTCTGGTAGCAGAGACTATGGCTTCTGTGGTGGGTAACTCATCGCTTGTAATTTGTGTATGTAAGAGATCATCTCCAATATATTTTCACCTTGTGGCCAATATTCCTCGTCAGGTCCTTCTTCAATCTGATCGATTTCTTTTCGCTTCCAATTCTCCATCATGGCTCGTACCGCAAAAGTCGGCACATCCAACAAACGGAAAAGAAATCGCAGCACAGGTCTGAGTGTCACACAAGCCGGTCAAGAGCAGCCTCCAGTCGAAGATTTGGTGGCTCGGAACATCGGTATACCGGACGATCCAAAGCCACCAGCTACATATGTAGTGGCCCTGGACATCGGCACAACTTTTTCAGGAGCTGCCATTTCGATCAAACAAGGCGATGACATCCAGAGATATCCCATACAGAACTACTACGAGGATGAAGTTGCAGGTTGGGTAGGGGAACAGATTCCAACGGAGAGCTGGTACCCTGCGCCAAACACTTCCCAGGATTCGCCCATTGTGTCCAGCTCCTCAGCTACCATCAACGCTACTTTCGGAGATCGAGTATGCCCAAGATTTTTACATGGATTTGAGGTACAAAAGATGCTTGGTCACCCTAGTTGCGCGGAATATGGCTATCGCAACAACCGACGTGTTTGTCGAATGAAGTTGATGTTCGACCCCAATATGCATGACACTACTCTGGACTCTACCTTTGAGGAAATAAATCCGACTGGACTCGATATGCGGACCAGAAGGGCATACAGGAACGAGGCACAGGCCGCAAAGATGCGACTCAACGCGACCGCCAAATTGCTATCTGCTGAGGGCAGAATAAAGGAACAGCCGGATCTTTTGAAGGACTGGCTCGTTCCGTGGTTGTTTCACATACTGCGAGAAATGACAGAGAAGCATGAGTTTACGGACTCTAGCCCAGGTACACATTCGCACTCAACATGGCTTGCTCCAAACTAACGTTCACAGTAACTTTCGCATTCTGTGTCCCTGTGTGTTGGAAGCCAGAGTCGAACGCTATCCTCAGTAGAATCATCGTCGACGCTTTGCGTAGGGTCCAGTTTGGGGTCAGTGGGCACTGCGATGTACCCACAGTCTTCATGTTCAACGAAGCCGAGACTGCAATGACGTATATCGTCGAGGCAGCACCTGTGCGCATCACTGTAAGACCTTACCTCTACCTCTATGTGCCGGTGTTGATCGTTAAGCAGTCCAACCAATTCGTGATAATTCTTGACTGTGGTGGGGGTACTATCGACGGCGGAGAGTATCAGGTTTCGTCTGGACCACCGTTCCGCTTAGAAAAAGAAGTCAACAACCCAACCGGCAAGTTCTACAGCGCAGTAATATCGTGCGGGCTAACGTGTAGTAGGACGCTGCTGCGGGTCGAGCCACTCGAATGAGTACTTCCTCCACATGGCCATAGCAGACCTAAAAGATGAAGGATACCTGATCGACCGCGACTACAGCAGCCACATGCCAATTCGGACACAAATCGAGCGGTACCTGATGCCGAAATTCGAGGAAGTCAAGAAACGGTTCGACTTACGATCATCAAAGATGGATTCATACTCTTTCCTGCTCCCTGGTCTTCGTCCAACTCCAGGAACTCGACGGCGCTTTGATCACTACGTGCTCTCCTAGTAAGTAAAGATTGTATCGTTTCCTCTCATCATGACTCACACGGCCAGTGACGATATGCTCGCGTGTTTTGAGGAGCCCATGTTAGCCGTTTGGGACGTCATGGTTGAACAGATCATGGGCACTGCAGGAGGCAAAAGAAGGAAGCGTGGCAGTACCAGCCAAAATGCCAACTCTGTTATCATGACCGGAGGGTTTAGCGACTCGCCGGCTTTGAGGAGTTTCCTGAAGGGAAAGCTTGCCCAGTTCAACGAGCAACACGGTCTGGCTATCGAATTACAATGGGCTCCTCAGTTTGTATATCGCAGTCTTCGGAAATATTTGGCTATACTGATGACCAATAGGAATCGAAGCGTGCTCGGGACAGCGCTTGGTACCCTTGCCAGGGCGGAAAATGTGGATAGTGGACCGCTCCGTGTTCCGCGTCTTAGCATTGGTCTACTACGGGACCACGAGCATCAGGGTAAAGATATGTATCAGGTGGTCAAGCAGTTTCCGGAATTGATGCCCATCGAGAAGCAGAAAAAGAGAAGGAAGCTTGATCCTGTTGTGGGCAGACATTACGTGGAAGACGTTATTGAATGGATCATCAAAGTCGTGAGTCAGCGAACACTTCTAATTGTCCCTCATACTTATCACCAACACAGGGCCAAGGACCTCTTCAGAGAGTCCACGAATCCGACTATTACGCGACCGAGTACTACTTCTGGCCAGAAGATGATCGATGGGAGCAAACGGAGCCCGTATATGTGTCAGGTACTTGTACTGAGAGTTACTGGGGGGTTGATCATCCCAAGAACAAGGGCAAGTTACATCACGAATCGACATCTGTCTTTGCGCTAATAACCGCTATCCACAGGGAAAGTTACACTGCTCGGTAATATGCAGCTTGACTTTACAGAGCTCAAAGAGAAAGAGCTGATCGATATCGTCACGCCGGAGCCTGGTCAGGGTGAACCCCACTACCTCGTTGAGGTATTGCTTCGCTGCAGAATTGTCGACAAGGATATCAAATGGGAGTGGAGGTGGCCGGCGTTGAAGGATGTTGAGCCGTATTGTGTGAGAACTCAATGCTTTGTAGCTGGGTTCGGAACTGAGTGATCAAAAGGGTCATGGCGGTGTCGTTGGCGGGAGACTTCAGGTGAGGTCATCAGTGGGAGGTTGGCGCAGCTACCATAGGTATCCATAGCGATCTCATATCTCATCAAATCTGATCGAGTAGAAGCACCGCATCTTGATTCTGAAAAGTCGTATACTACCGCAAGCATCAACATGTAAAACTGGCGAACTACGAAAACTACATACTACCTGTAGAGTGGACAGCTAACTCTATAGGAAAGTAGCGTCTCAGCTACGGATTGATTGCACACAGAGTTTTGAAAATACAGACTCCCATATCCAAAATATGCAAGTGAAGAGGAATGCATCTCGAGATCACCGATCGTTGATGTCTACAACACGACTTGCATGCAAAGCTCTCCATCAGCGAGTCGTAGGCATCTGTCCAAGTATCACCCGGGAGTCCTCCGCATGCACAAGCCTCTCCGCGTGTAACAACACCCATCAATGCGACACGAAAATCAAGTCAATAATGCGGCAGTGCGACGGAGACCCTTGATCCGACAAAGTCACAGTACTCTGTACCACTTTGATATGCGCATGTGACAGCAGCGCCAAGAGCGGGTCGCGACGACACGCAACGGTAACTAAACAAAGGTAGAAATACATGACTGAGGTGGAGGAAAATTTTCCATGTGTGAAACTATGCAGGAGTCTTTGCTTTCTTGTTTGGGGCGTTGCAAGCGAGCTGCTGATACCCTTGGCATCGCTCGCTGGTTCGCTCGTCACATTCTCATATCCAAGAGTCATCTATGAGCCAATAGAAACACGCAGGCAATGATGAGGACTCTGCAGCTCTTCGTTGAATCGTACATTTCCTGCAGACTCCACCGGCTATCCGGGTTCTCCGCTTCTTGAGCCTGCATGCTCCTCCGGGCCGCAATCTGCGGAAGATGGTGAACCTAAAATTGAGGACGTGAGCGGGGAACCGGGATTCCACAGCGATCGGACTGCTGCTTGTTTCGTGTCTGTAAAATGCGGCAGGGTAGCCGCGGAGGCCGCAGTCAAGAGGGACGCGAGCACGGTAACACTCTAGTGCAGGGGGTCATTGACCGGACGGAGCCCATGCGGAGTCATGGGTGGCATAAACTTTTGCTTCCCGGGAGCTTGCTTACCTCTTATGCACTGCGCTGCGTTTGGATATATACGGAATGTGGTGGCGACGGGCATCAATTCTACTGAGTGGTGGGATGCGAGATAGCAGACAGTGCTGAAATGCACGAGCAAAGGATCACGGTCGTACGCAACATGATATGGTACCTCTAAGATGAAGTATATCTCAAGTTGCTTGCGACCGCTAGGAAAGAAGACGGATGGGAGAATATATTGTTGGGCTCTTGATCATGACTGCGGCCACCGCGACGAGTGGAACATTTGGAGCTGGTAAAACTGACCGAGAAGCGTCTTTGTGTCTAGAGGCTTGTAAAAAACGCTATCTATCTTCGTATCGCGATGCATGTCCAGTGTCTGACCTACATGACTGAGTGTGTAGTACGTTGGGTGAATGTTTTCACCCCGGATGTCCTGATAGGGTCTGGACTAGTATCATCGCTGAAGCAGGTGTACTCGATGATATCTGTCCTTCGATTATAACATTAAATCGCCTTGACAGCGTAGCATCAACAACTCAGGGCAGTAAGATGCTTCCGCGGCCATCTCTGCATGGGGCACGGAACGACGGGACGGAACTGAACTCCAAATCCCACTCGCCTGTCCACTGTTAAACTATTAACGCCCGCTCTTCCGACAGAAGATTTTCGCTCTCCGAATCTTCAGTGCTCGCCTCGAATAGCCATCATTGGGAACATCTAATACTGAGCAGATCCTCAAACATTCACTCAGTTCCCGGCTCGAACGCAGCCACCATACAGAAGGTATCCTGCGAGGCTTTCAGCACTTCGCCATCCTCCACAGGCCAGCGCACGAAGAACTTGAGGTCCCGATCAATGACCACCATCTCAACAAGGACAGTGACCTCGTAGTATTGCTTCCCCGGGCGCTCAGAATTGGTAATGGGGATACGATCTTGCAGGTGCGTGAGGGAGAAAGTGATCTTTCCGAGCTCCTGATGCTTGCCTACAACGCAAAATTAGCATTCGGGAAATGGTTTGCATAGGAGCAGAGCTGTTCACCCTTGTTCTTCCAGTGCGTCTGCCGGTAGAAGTCCTCGGTGCAGGTTTCAGAGACCAGCAAGATTTCCTCTGCAATCCACTCAGTCTGATCTGGCGTAAAACAGTGCGAGGACTCGAAAGCGACGCGGTGTTCTTGCTTAAGAGGACCCTCACCCTAAAGAGTCTTAGCAGATTATTCAAGCAGCTATAGGGGTTAGCCTCACCGCTTTGATCACCCAACGGATGGTGTTGCGTATCTCACCAACGCCATCAAGCGAGTTCACGCGGGACCGTTGGCTCATCCACGCGTGTCCAGTGTTAGGTTCGTGGGCGATATGCCGTAAGACGCCATAGCTGATATGTGGAATACGCTCAGGTCCATAACTTTTGTCGTTCGCACGCATCAGGGCACCTTCAGCAACACCCACTGCTCCGATATCCCTGCAATATGTCAGTAGCTACAAGACAAGTAAGGGAATATGCTTACTCGGGCCTTGAGACCAAGCTTATATCAGTCATGAGTTCCTGATTAAGAGCATCAAGCAGGATCTGTAGCGACTCTTGGAGCGCGGGAGAGTCGCCGTAGCCCCCGACCAGCACCAACTTGTTCAATTTGATGGCACGCTGGTGGACCTGACGGATCTGATCTTCTACGAGCTCTGCGATCAGACGAAGAGACGGTTCGAAGATATCGAACATATCATCACTGTAGTGGTCAGTCGGTTCGGGAGAGCGATAGTATTTGTACACTTACTGACTGAGCACAAAACTTCCATTCTCCAACCTCGGATCAGTGGCGCTCTTCTTCAACCCACGAAGATTCCACCTAAACTGTTTCATAGAGTTGTAGATGCTGAATGAACGTTTAGAGCTGAGTTCAAAATCCTTCATTATCTCTTGGTCGACTATTGTTTCGATAGTGACGCCGAACTCAGGACTGCAAAGATATTGCTCAGATTCGAGATGACGGATTGCGAACTGTCTCATCCTAGTATTGAGATCAGTCGACCCAATTGAGGCTCCTAGAAGATAATTAGAAGTTACACGGCAGTACTAGACAGTGTACATACCAACGGGCTTTGTGTATTCAGTCGATAGGCGTATTGGAGAGACCTCGCCAATGCCGTATACCGCCATGTCGGTCGTGCCGCCACCACATTCTAGGAGTAGAATACAATCCCCGAACTGTCAGTGTCAGCCTTTCGAGATGTTATTTTTGGGGGAGTCCTACCTCAACTTCGTGGAGACCGGACGACAGCATGTATACCGCAGCAGCCTCAGCCTCATTCACCATAAACAGGGACGAGTCATTCGACGTTCCGAATTTCGCACGAGTCATAGCCTTTTTCAGACACTTGGTCATAATAACATTGGCCTTCGTGTCCCAGCAAACCGGCACACAGAGGGTCAACTCGACTGAAGACAATTAGCAAGATGAATCAAATTCAACACATGAGTACCTACCCGAGCTCTGCGTGTGAAACCTGTGGCCCCTTTCGAGGTATTTCTTGCAATGGCTCAAGATGGTTGCTAGAGCATCGGTGATGACGTCCTCGTCGCGATCAATAAAGCCCCCTTCTCTGAGCTTCTGTAAAGCGTCCTGCAGCTCTGCTCGCGTATCTTCACTGTGTATACTCTTGTCAAACAGTAGCTTCATTCGACTTACAGCCGTGAAGAACTCGTAGTCACTACACTTTGTGTCGTTGGGTAACTTGTCGAATTCGTGGGCCTCGTAGCCGAACTTGTACTCAGTCGGATCAGGGCCATCTTGAGCGGCACGCATACGGGTCTGCTCCTTTGCGGTATGTGTTCTTCCGCTGGACCGTAATCTAAACCGACGGATGGCATGCAGATCAGGCACGGATTGGTGAATGGCCTCGGATGAGTGCTCCGTTCTCGGAACAAGGTAATAGCTCTCGGTCGGAACTTGAGGGCTTTTGCCTGGAAGTGGGTCGTTCGGGAAACTCTTGATGATGAGAGTGGTGTCACTCTTGCTATTTGGCTTGTTGAAGGCGACACATGTATATGTTGTGCCAAAATCGATGGCGACACGGAAGTCCGGTCCAGCGCGTGGGGTGTCTGATGCACGCTCAACAGGATGCGGTGCCTGCAAGGTCGGCGAGCCAGGTATATTGGTGCGCAAGGCAGGTGGTGAGGAGCCTCCAAAGCGCGTATTGCCCAGGGGGCGTCGCGGTGTGTTCCAAGCGCCGGTTCGAGCCATTTCTGATGTTGCCTGCTGTGTGTACGCAATCTGGAAACGAGGATGCCCTGAGAACTTTACCTGTGCGAGAAACGAGGAGTAGACGCGGGGTATCAGCCCAGGGTGCGCTTGTCTCTCGAGGTGTAGGGAGGGAGTGAGATGTATGTTATATGAGCTGAGAGGCGAGAGTGGGTTGTACGTGGCTGCCCGGGAAAGCCATGAATATAGGAGAGGGCTGTGAGGTGATACTCTGATGTAGTCTCAGCGCAATTGCGTTTGCCCGCGGTGCCTATGCCCATGCCTCTGCCGTTGATTCAAGGCGCTAGTCCGGAACGGGTGCAAACAGTGTCGAGGTCACCCACGCGGTGAGAATCAAACCTGTCACTGTGTTAACACACTCCTGTCAACACACTCCTGTCAACACACTCCTGTCAACACACTCCTGTCAACACACTCCTGTCAACACACTCCTGTCAACACACTCCTGTCAACACACTCCTGTCAACACACTCCTGTCAGCAATCTGCTTTCAACGTCCACCTCCTCCCCTCTCACCAATCCACCATCATGCCACCTGAACAAGGGCCTTCGGCCAAGATGGGACGCGCTGTTGGCCTTCGTTGGGAGGATGCCGAAATTGCCCTCATCTTGGGCTGGAGGGACTACTGTAATCGCTACGCCGTCGACTACAAGACAACAATTGAGCAGAAGCTATCAGAGGTTACGCGCATGGACGGTAACGTAAGGGCGAACGTATCTTATCAGAACATACGCAGGAAGCTATCGGGTTTGCTCACAGCTGCCGGAGCTGCGGGGTCTGGGAAAGATATTGACAAGTTTCTGGAGAGGGATTCCGATTCACTCCCCAAGGAATTGCTGCGCAAGGAGTTAGTCGATGAGATGAATCGGATGCGCAAAGCATGGGGACTTGAGCTTTTGGAGCAGAAGTCCAATCGCCCTCCGAAGAGTCCGGGAGACGCGGGTGTGCGAGCCGGTGCGGGTGCACCTCAGCAGGATGTAAGTGCATCGAAATCAGATATTCTAGAGATGACTGACCTTGTCCAAGGGGACCATCGCGCTCCACAACCGCCCACTAGAAGTAGGCGAGGGGGATGATGATGAGCGCTCAATGGACATTGATGCCCAAAAAACCCAGACGGGTCCGTCGACGCTCTCCCTCGGCGGACATAAGGGCAAGAAGCGCGCGTGGACCGAAGCAATCCAACCGTCTTCCCAGGTACCACTTCATTCTGGCGGACAGAAGGGCAAGAAGCGCGCGCGGACTGAATCGTCCGAACCATCCTCTGACCAGGACGCACCCAGTAGACAGAGGGGCAAGAAGCGCGCGCGGACTGAATCGTTCCAACCATCCTCCGACCAGGACGCACCCGGCAGACAGCAGGGCAAGAAGCGCACGCGGACTGAATCGTTCGAACCATCCTCCGACCAGGACGCACCCGGCAGACAGAAGGGCAAGAAGCGCGCGCGGACTGAATCGTTCCAACCATCCTCTGACCAGGACGTACCCGGCAGACAGCGAAGCAAGAAGCGCACGCGGACTGAATCGTTCGAACCATCCTCCGACCAGGACGCACCCGGAGGACAGAAGGGCAAGAAGCGCGCGCGGACTGATTCATTCAAATCATCCTCCAACCGAGACGCGCCCAGCACACAGAAGGGCAAGAAGCGCGCGTTGACTGGAGCAGTCGAATCGTCTTCCCAGGTAGCACTGGAGCCCGGCAGACCGAATGGCAAGAAGCGTGCGCGGACTGACTCGTTCAAGCCATCCTCCAACCAGAACGCATACGATGGCGATCAATCAAAGAATAACTACAGCCGACGGGCCCAAGACTTACGGCTTGAAACGACCGCGTCTCCTTTTGTCGGCACGAGCATCACTCGTCGTCCTCCACCCAAAAGCAGCCGCGCTGCGGCTAGCAGTAGTGTTGCTGCTAACGCTCCTCAACGTGTACAAACTGAACAGCCGATGAACTTCAACGAAGAACGTAGCCTGGGGCATGGCCGCGAGAGTCTCCCAGCTTCTCAAGGCGCCGGTCAACCAGCAACTGGGATCGACCGCTCCTCGTACGATGATCTTGCTCAGAGGATCGACGTTCTCAGCGATATCGTGCTGTCGTTCATGGGAGATCAGCTGGCGAAGTACAATGTAAAGGTGGATGAGTCGAAGAACATAGAGTGGAATAGGCGGATAAGAAGATGCAAAGAGATGCTCGGGAACGATCCGCGCTCAGTCCCCGGGAAGCTAATTCGAGAACTTGAAGGGAAAGAACATGCTTTGGCGTGCGCACGCAAGTTGAACCGGACTTTTGTTACCGGGCAGAACTTCTTGGGTGATCCGGCAGAAAGGACAGTACCTTCTGAGATAAATCTCGACCGCAAGTGGACAGATGCGCGAAAAAACATCAGAATGGCTACAAAGAGTGAGTCGGACTTGAAACTGATGTCAACCGCATCGGCAGGATATCTCGCAGCCCGCATTGATGATGTATTCAGCGGGGAGAAATCAATCTTGGATTTGGAAGACTACGTCATCAGCGCTCCGGAAGTGCTTCAAGACACGCACGCTGTGCAGGCCTACCTAAGCGCAGTCTTGTGCGAGCATGTTCTCATGGCACCGGAACCAATGTGCGACGGCCAGCATACTCCGCAGACTTTGGCGTTCTATGAGCAGATCAAAACTACGGGTACGTGTTACTCTTCAAAACGAGCTGTTGCACTTACTAACATGTGGCGTAGATGGTATAACTACGGTGCAGCACCACGACCAAAAGACCACCCATTTTCTCTTTGCAGACAAGGACTTTCGCCACCACGCTTTCAAGTTCCGTTCGAGCAAGTTATCGACTGCATTTGAAGAAGCGTGGAAGGCCACCGCTCCTCATACAAAAGGACTGGCTTGGGTGCACGATCCAGAGGTGTGGTTCCGGCGCCTTATTGAACTAAAGGAGAGCTTGATGCTGAGTCCGAAGGAATACCGGATCTTCTACGTTCCTCCAGGAACGGTTTTTGATTCTTCTTGGATGAAAGCAGAGGATGCTGAATGCTATGCAGTTTCTGACGCTCATAGCATGCTCAAGAAGGTAAAGGTCTGCCTGTTTCCAGCTCTTGCGGAGCAACCGTCGAGCGCCTTGTCTCCAGAGGCAGGGATCCAGGACGCCCTCGTCAGGAACAAATGCTTCTTCCCATCAGCCGAGGAGAGGGCTTCGTTTGACCCGGTCAACATAATCTCGAAAGCAGTGGTGTTTCTGGAGTAATCGATGCTGTGGGACGGGCGGTTGTGCTTTGGACGTGGTGCGGTTGACGTTCGTCAAATTTCGGCTACGGCATCCTCCGCCTACTAGCCGCTTTCGGCACGCGTGTCTTTCGACCACACTTGTGTGCAATAGTTTCCTGAGAGCATACCGCGGGTACATCTGGGATTTTGTGTCAAGAATGAGGGAAGTGTCACGAGCTATGCGTTTCTTTTCTTGTACGATGGAGGTTTGGTCTGGATTGTGGATTGTGGATTGTGTAGGATACTGGGGTTCTTAATTTCTACAGGGATTGGCGCCAGTCCCCGCCCCTCAACATGGCTTGATCCCTTTGGGATGGTGGCCCAGTAGTGGGCCTCCCCTTATGGTTGAGCTTGCCGGGCGAGGGGCGGGGTCTAGTTGCAGCCATCCCTGATCGAGAGGAGTTGGTATCTGGTTTGGAGAAACATTCGTCACAGGGTTAGAACATCTTGCCCAACTAAAAGCTTGAACTTTCATACTGCAAGACGAAGTGACATCGTAGCCAGCAACAGTCGCTTGCTTTTTGTTTTGAAGGATCCGTAAACTTTCCGTGTGTGCTATGCGCCTGTGCTGCGGGCACGCACGCCTCGACACAATTGCAAAACCTTGGAAGACGCCTTCTATCCGCAGCGGGAGTGTACCTCCAAGACGCTGTATGCTCATTCAAAGCTCCTCTGTGCTCGCGATCTGCAGCGATGTTGCACATATAGAACTCCTGCAGCTAGCCGTCTTAATTTAACAACCGATTCGAAACATCCATCGCCTTCGACTTGGGACGGCGGCTCCAGGTACGTTCGCGCCCATCTCTCGGATCCTGTAAAAAGAAACCTAACATTAGACTGCGCGCTATGCGAGATGTCCTCCGTAATCCACAGATAGGCGTTTCTCCAGCACCGCGCTTGCCAGGGCGAAGGCGGGGTCCATTTTTAGCCCCGTTCACAACCACGCCACGACGTCCTCCTCGCACATCAACGATGCCTCACAGCCTCACGTCACATCGACTCCAAGATGTCATTCGAACACACGAAAGCACTCCAACCTCACTTCAACCGGCCCCCTGGAGCTGAGCTTCATCGACGGCCCGCACGAACGTGGAATGCCGCTCGTAGCGTCCCAATGTCACGTTCCCGTCCGGCACATCCTACGCGATGACGCTAGCTCCAGGCAGAATAATTTCCGACCCTAGCGCAACGACCCGACGAATCCCCACCCAGCAGCCTCATCCCGAAGACAACATCCCAGCTGTGACAACGTTGTCCAGCACGGGAAAGCCTGTCAATCCCATCAATTGCAGGCGCTACCGTGACTCGTCGTCACTGCAGCTTGCGCTCGTACCAGTAAAGGCCACCGGCGCCGTCATCGAAACGACGGTGGCCTCTGTGGCGATCAGGGGCCGCGCGGGCCGTGTGGAGAGCTCGAATTGCTTTTGTTTCGAAAACATGCGCTTCAAGCGGAGCTGTGGCTATCTATCTATCTCCTCGCGCTGCTGTCTGCTCTGCTCTTTCTGCTGGCATGGCATGATCGCTCTTTGCAGCCATGATTCAACTTTCGAAGCGGACCTTTGAAGTCGTCAATAGCAGGCAGGTGGTTCTGCTGGTCATTCCTCCTATTTTCCTTGCACTCGCTACCTTGGTGGTGGTGGTGAGATGGCTTGCGCGGAAGACGAAGCGCATCAATACGTTGGTGGAGGATGTGCTGTGTTTGTGTAGTTTGGTAGGTGGATTTGGCAAGACGTGTTTTGCAATGCTAATTATGCTCAGGCTATGTGTCTTCTCGTGACCATATTGGTTTACGTCCTCGTCCTTCGAGATGGCCAGGGCATGTCGACTAGCTTTGTGCGCGAGAAGCTTGGAGAGGAGGCGGGGATCAATAAATGGCTGAGGGTATGTTTTATGTTCGAAGGTTCAGACGATGAGCCTATACTGACTGCTTGGTAGACACAATTCATTTTGGATGTGTGCTGGGCACTATCCGTTGCAGTCGTTCAGCTTTTCCTCCTTCAGTTCTACACTCGGTTGTACAGCGACTACCGTCGTCTGATATACCTTTGCTACACCATGATGGTCCTCGTCGCGGGGTGGTTTATCTACGCGATTGTTGCGTGGGCGGTGCACTGCCGATCTACCAATGACTGCAGACTACCTTCCGTCAGGACTTGCGTCATCATTGGGTCAATCCACATTCTCTACAACGTTGTCGTTATGGGTATGGCGGTTCCGGCTGTCTACAGCATGCACTTCTTCTCGCGCAAGAAGATGTCTGTCGCTGGGCTACTTCTGCTCGGAACCTTGTATGTCATTCCACAGTCTTACCTGGCACAGTGCTAACCAACTCTAGTTGCACGCTCTGTAGTATCTTCCGCATGGAGTGCTGCCTTGTGGAACTCTTTGGCGATTACGAGACCGACCCCATCGCCGCATCCTGGGGCCGCATGCTGTTCTCACCTCTTGAGATTGCCGTGGGCATCATAGCGTGCTCGATCCCCACGCTCGAGCCCTTCCACAAATACTGGGCTGACGAAGACCGAGGCACCAACCTTCGCAAGCGGGGGCTCCGTGCCGATAGCACTGGGTCTTCCGATGAGGAGCTGACTCTATATCCGGCGAATTGGGGAAAATCCGGTGGCAAGGTTAGCACGTTTGTAACGCTTGGAGATGTAGATGTAAGTCTTAACACCATCAAGGTTACGAAGGAGTACGATATTGGACGTAAGCATTGAGCGAGCAATTTACTTTATCGAACATTGTGCGCCCTCTGTTACTTTTGTGCTGATGTGACTTCGATTTATGTCGTTGCAGCCCTCGCCATGTGGGATTAAACAAGAGTAGTGCTCATGTTTAGACGCGAATTTTGCTAGCAAAATGTGTTCACCCTGTTCTGCCAAAGCTGCAATGGCAGCCACGCTAAGCCTTTTGGGTTAGTCTGGTTTTTGAGATTCGCTTTCACCTCCACCACATATCTTATCCCGCGATTCGTCATGGCACGTCGTAGTCTTGCTTGTCCGAATCGATATTGCTGCTGGTAGATGGGTCGTTATCTCGATGTATACAGAGAGCAACGCTTTACCAAATGCGGTTCATCTGTGGCTGTGTGGTGTGGCTGCGCGGAAGCTTAAATGAGTCATTCTGAGGCACTCTGAGATGGAACGGAACAACAAAGTATCGCAAAGCCAAGCCACATGTAAAATATATAAGAACGAGTAACTAGAACACTATTTAGTCACAATCAACCTCGATTAACCTTCCCTTTCTCAAGCCAACACTCAGCCTCTCCAATTACTAGATCTTGACTCGTTGGCAACACAGACAGATCACGAAAAAGATGCTAAGCGCTACAACATCCGGTCTGGGCGATAATGCCGACCACGTTGAGCCATCACCCTCCCCCGTCCCATTCAAAACGTCTACAACCTACTCGTGCGCCGCATGCCATATTTCCTTTCAGAACGGGCAGGACCAGCGCACACATATGAAAGAGCCATGGCAGTACGTCGATGTCATGATAATGATGTACATCTCGAGCTGACATCAGAACAGCGTATCCAACATCAAGCGCCGCATTGCCTCATTACCGCCCGTCACTTTGGATGCATTCAATCTACAGAGCAAGGAGAAGACACCAAAGAAGACACGGAAGGTCGAAATCAGCGAGGCTTCCAGCAGCAATAGCAGCAGCAGTGATGAGGAGGTTTCAGATAACGAGGACGAGCAAAGCGCATCGCCCTTCCACTGTCTATTCTGCAATCAAGAATTCGCAAGCGACAGCACTGGCTTCGCAACGAACCTCGAACATATGCGCACAGCCCACAAGTTGTCTATACCGGATTCAGACAGGGTAGTAGACATGCAGAGCTTGGTGGGGTACCTGGCTACAGAAATTCGGGTCTGGCACGAATGCCTCTACTGTGGCGCGACGAAGCCTTCGACCCTGAGCATACAGAGCCACATGCGGGACAAGGGACACTGTCTCTTGAATTTAGATAGAGAGCCGGAACTACTCGACTTCTGGGAGAGCCCGCCCCAGATCGACGAGGATCACGCCGACGCACTGGAGCAGGAACGCTCGAACGATCTTTCAGCTACAGAGATCCGCTTCGCTTCTGGCAAGGTGATCGAGTCGAAAACCACTGCCACCGCAACGAAGAAAGCCTCCAGGAAACGAGGAACCGGGGCATCAACGTCGACGACGAAAGCGTTGTCCCCCGGGTCCGAGGATGCAGGAGCAGAACCATCGCAAATGACCGTCGGACCTTCGCTAGCATCGGACCGTCCATTGCCCATACCCAAGGTGAGGCCGGGCCGACAACTGGCGCGTCGTGAAGAAATGAGCATTACCGGCATTTCTGCGCAGCAGCGACAGGCGCTCGTCTTGGCTGAGAAGAAGGCGCAGAGGAGCGAGGCGGTTGCTCGCCGGGCGAGGGAATGGGTGTATGCGAAGGGAGCGAACTCGCAGAAGTTCGATCAGTTAGATAACCAGGCCAAGTGGGGGAAGCAGCAGCATAGTCTGCTGCCCCGATAGGTACTCAATGGACTTTTGTCAAATGAACTTCGTGCGGTGCAGACATCTCGCGGAAGGGGTGTGACGTCAGACGCACTATACTTTTTGGGTTAGGCTTCAAACCTAATACGAGCGACTGCCTTGCATCGTGCCATCCTTCCATCTCCCCACCCCGATTCAAAACAACTAACAACTGTCATAACTACACTATGGATCGAACGCCCAAGAGCCAATTCAGTACGTTGCTGAGATATACGTACCGCGCAAACATCGTCTTCTTTGCTGGCTTCGCGGCATGGTACGTCATGAAAGGGCAACAAGAGCCTGAGCTACCACGGTTGGAGGAGAAGAAAAACCCGAGAAGCGAGTGAACTGAGACGAGGGAGAGATGAAGGAGGGATGAAGGAGGGACGAAAAAGAGTGCGCGCGGATGCTCTGGTCTACCACTTTGCCCGTGGCGATGTGGATGGTTGTACCTGAAATCGAAAACAATCTTTGGTCTGCCTACTCATCCGTCTATGAGGCGGCGTCACAAGCACTCATCGTTCTTCGGAGCGACTGCATGGAGGCGATATCACGGGCATGGCACATTCACGGCACATTCACGACACATTCACGACACGCGCACAAATTGGAAGAAAGACCTTCTGGCTATCAACAAATCCTCCCTAGCACAAGATCTCAAAACTCCCAAACCGAAGATCCCTCCTCTTCCTCCTGCGCCTGCTACAACTTCACCGCTCACTCCCTTAACCGAACAAGTCGAACATACCCCCCTCCATATCGCTATCGTCCCCATCTCCCCCCTCAACAATGACCTCCCCCTCGTCCTTGTCGTCCATCTTGTCGTTTCCATCAGCTTTCGGCTTGGTCACCCCGACCTCCGGAGCGGAAGTCGAGACGGCGGTAAGGATGTCCTTGACGTCCTTACCCTCGAGTGCCTTGGCGAAAAGTGTGGTCCAGATGGGTTCAACGTCCTCGATATTGGCGGCCTTGAGGAGCGCCTGCAGCTTGTCCGGAGTGATGGCAGTGTTGGCGTCGGCGAGAATGAGGGCGGCGTAGGAGACGGCAGTTTCAGCTTTGTTGGTTGTGGTGGCGACGGTAGCGCTGGGGGTGGCAGTGGTACCGGTCGTGGCGTTGGTGGACATTGAAGCGAAACTGCTCAGAGTTGGCGGTGGTGTGTGGTGTGGAGGTAATAGGGCAACGAATGCGATGCTTGGCGGGCGTGTCCTTCAGGGGAAGAGTTGGCGCAGCGTATTGAAAATGTAGCGTTGGGCAGATGCCTGAGAACTCAGGCTTGAGTTTGCGCTCGGATTCGCGTTCGCTGATCAGGATGCAAAGGTCGTTTGAACTGTCGTGCTGCACACTAGATGCACCAAATATGAGCCCATCATATATGCAAAAATCTTGCGAGTACTCCCATGCGAATCACATTCGCTTAGTTTGTACCGTGCGTACGCCTTGACTCTTGCGGCTCCGACTCACGAAAAGGGCGGCGTTGTCAGGGAAGCATGGTACGCCTGATGAGTCACTACCATTGATCTTGCGGTCCACCTTTAAAGCCACTCGGTTTTTACTCTGAGCTCAGGTATGTACGGGAAATGATCTCACTGTTTGTCCTGTAGTGACGTTCAAGCGTGGGTGTGGTGGAGATGGGGCGGGCTTGCTGACTTGAGTCATCTCGAACTATGGTACGTCGCAGGAACAAAATGCTCTCCTTCGTTGTATATGTACCCACCCAAAAAACTCAAGCATCTAACAGCCGCTTGAATAGACCGATGTTGAGCCGCATGCGGCACTCTTGTAGCACTTTCAAGCGCATCCGTCTTGAGTAGGCTAGCGCTGAGGAATGTAATTGGCCAGCCACTCTTGAGACTTCAGGGACTGAGCTCCGAACGGTGTAATATAGAGGTTGGTTCTCGGGTTGAATAGCCCTGTGTGAGATCCATGTGCATGCAAAACCGCACAGGATACTAAAGATCACATTTAGTCGTCTGAATCAGGGTCGGCCCGGCCCACTCGAGAGGCGACCGCTAGCCTTGGCGCGGGACCCTCGTCCTGGTCGCGCGGCCTCAACTCAACACATTACATCATCTTCAGGAGCTCATCCAAGCTGCAAACGTCTTGCAAACCCCCTCCCGCACCATGCAGCCTCGGTGCAACCGTAATGCAGGTCGTACCGGTTTTCTTGGTCGATGTCATTCCCACTTCCAAGTTTTGTGGCAGATCACACCATGCGGCATGTGGCTGAGACGCGCCGCGCATTGAAGCGTGACCTTGGACAGCGCTTGCAATGGCAGCATCCTGGGGGTTTTATGCGGGGCAGAGAGGGGTTCATAAGGCGGCTGATGCCTCGCAAACACTTGTAGACTGACCTTTCGCAACTAAATCCTAGCACAGCACAGCACACCCAGCACCTATACATCAACACCCACACCAACAAGATGGCGACCCAAGAAACCGTCCAGCTCAACGAGGCTCACGCACCTCAGCAAGCGTCCCTCGACGCCCTCGACTCTGTTCTCCCCACACTGAAGCATGATCTCATCAAGCTCCGCCGCGATCACGACAGTGTGTTTCCCCCGCCCTTCCTGCCCCCTCCCCATCCTCCTCACTACCCACTGACACCCTACAGAGCACGAACCCGAGTACTTCGCCGCCGTCGCCTCCCTCTCTGACGCCGATCTCACCTCGTTCACCTCCTCAGACCTCGAATCCGTGCGCGTCGCCAATTCCGCCTACGGTCTACACCTCTTCGGCAAGCTCAAGATCCCCACGCTCGACAACGCGTACATCCACATTCGGATCTTTGGTTCCGCCAAGGAAGGCACCGATGGCAGTAGCACTGATGAGAGGGAGTACAAGCTGCATAGTGTGCATACCGAGGAGGTGGTCAAGGAGGATGGGGATAGGGTGTATCGGGCAATCTTTGGGAAGGACGATGAGTTGAAGTGGTTTGATACCTAGATGGATACCTGTGGGTAAGCATGGTGGGTTCCTGAGGGAACTGGGCGTTCTCTGGTTATGGACGGGCAGCATGCCTGAAGATATCAATGCTACTTCGATCCAGACTCTTTCCTTCACGTCTTCTACGCGAAATACCGTCTTACCGCCCCCCCTGGCTCGCTTCCGCTTTCCCGCAACCCTGTCGACCATGACACTCCTATCGTGGTACTCGCACTCCTCACTGTCACTCTCCACCTCACTCACATGAACCCTGACGCCCTCTCGCGCGCACTCCTCTCCCACCAGTGACATACCAATCATCAGACCGAACAAACACACTCCCTACATACTCCTAGCACTTTTATTTCCTCTTTGACCTCTTCATAGATTGCAACGCGACACAGTAGACATGTGTTGGCGGTCTTCGTCCAGCTTGTGAGGCACGTGCGACCGAAGGTATGGCCGCATGCGATGATCGTGACAGGGTCTTCGCGTAGAGGGATCGCTGAGGCGAGTCTTTTACACGAGAATGTGGAGCAGAGAAAGGGTCGAAGCAGGTGGTGCATGTTGGTGTTGGAGGGTAGCGTAGGCTTGATGGGAGGGGATTGGTATAACATAATGTAGGTGGGGGATGGCGAGGCACATGACAGTGTGGAACGTCATCTTTTACATGTCGAGATGGTTTGGGAGCAAACTTGAGATACACAAAGACAAGCGTGAGTTATTGTACGCGAACAGGGGCTAATGCGCTGGTCTAGATCTACCGACAAACGTGGCGCAAATGGCACGGAAACACGAGGCCTGCTGCAGGATCGAGAGAAGATTGGATGTAACACGCGAACACGACTTCCGCTACACATATTTGAGGAGCACTATCCTTGGTTGTACTCGCTCGCCAGCCCAACAGGTGTCGGCTCCACTGTGGAACATTAAACCACGCAGATCTCGAAGTCGATCCGAGTGTGAAGTACCGGGAAGAGATTCAGATCAAACACGTCGCCTTCAGTGTTCCATCACTGGGAGGTCCATATATGACTGCCATATCGATCACTATATCTCGTTTCGACGACAGCCAGATCGTCCAGGGTCGTTAATCCTCAGTCCCGAGTTCCGCCAAAGACGAGGCGAGATGTGTTCACATGCGGCGTAGTTGGTTCTGGATCTGGAGTCGCCTCGTATGCATGTCATGTCCAAATGACATCGCAAAACCGAGCTGAGATGGAGTTGTAGTAGGTTCAGGCCGAGGCGTATGTGCTGGAGCTGCATCGGAGATTTGCGTTGCTGCATAAGAAATTCGGACTGATAGATAGGAAGCTTGAGGAGTTGCATCGAGCATTCGGCGTGTTGGAGGACTTGGTGGCGATTTGAGCTCTTTGCGGCACATGGGACATGTCCAGTTCGTCTTGAGCCAGGTGCTCAGACAAGCCTTCCCAAAGACGTGGTCGCAGGCTTTAATCCTGACAACGGGGGTGCAGATGATCTGTTCTGGATTTGCTGGCGTGGTCGTGGTCGCGTTGGAAGTAACGAGTGCAGGGTGGGTCGCTCTGGGGAAATCTTCGTAGCAGATGGGGCACATGGGTGGCTCGGGTGTGCCAATCCATTGGACTTCGTTGACCTTTACGCCGTTGATACGATAAGAAACGTTTTCGGGGGTTCGATGGCTGTGTGTTGCTCCCATGGCTGTATTCGTGTCGTGGAGTTGGTAGGGGCGAGCAGAGCGTCGTTGTGCGCGTGCAGCTGGAAGCCAAGGGCAAGGCATTGGAATGAGAGAGGAGAGAGGAGAAAACAGAAAAGCGAGAATGGAAAATTTGCCTTTGGTTTGAGCGGAGGCTTATGTGTTGAGATGTCAGTTCTTCGTGTGGGTAAGTGCAACCGGAAGTACCACCATATCTGGCAGCGATTTGATAAATCCCAACCACGGAACTACGGTCCGCTCGATTCGATGGTAGTGTTGTTCGAGGGTCTGTATCAAGCCGTCATCTCTTATGATTCCTCTTCGACATATCCGCTCGCCGCCAGCAAGACCCGCGTGTCCCAGACTTCAACCCGCCACTGTTGCCACTCCGGATGGACGCATACGGCCAAGGTATATCCATGAGCAGCCTCGAGACCATAAAGCCCCACACACCAACCATTGCTCATCGTAAGTAGCCTCTGAGCTGGAGGTCGAGTCATCTCCAGTAGACCTTGCCTAAGCATTGCCAGTACTTCTTCCTCTTCAAACCCGAATTGGAGTATGCTGCTGACCGTCTTATCAATACTAGGTATGTAGAGACGACGCCGGCACATTGGACAAGTGCTGTTATTGTGCTCGTATACCCAGACTATAGCACGAGTATCAGATCAGTAAACCCCGTTCACAGTGTCCTTGATACTCTATGGATTGATCGAAGGTCAAGCTATCTGGAAATAACGACGAAGGCAGTGTGTGCCCCAGCGTTACTTACCGCGCAGACAGGTCAGTCCGAAAGCGTGCCCGCAGGAGTGGATCTCCACGGCGGCGTGGACGTGTGGTGCCTCGAGAGGCGTGAGTTGGGCGGTGGATATCAGTGGGTCGCGGCAGATGGCGCAATTCTCTGCTGCGTGGGGGAGACATCCCACTATTCCTTGCTCAAAGAACTCGTTTTTTGACAGGAAAGAAATCATGGTGGTGTCCGTGTTTGTGGGGACCCTTCGGGTGGTGAGGAGAGAAGTTCAGTAGAGCTAATCTCTGTGGGTGAAACGAGCAGAGTGCAATCACAATAACACATGACGACCAACAAGAGTGAAAGTGTCGTATTTTCAGATAATCGTAGCCGCTCCGAGCGTGTGAGACGCCAGGTGCTGAGACCCCTCTGGATGAGCTTTGCAGACTACGACCTTGTGCTCACAACCTCCACCCTCTATGTATGAGCCACACTTTACATGACGGCGGTCTCTGCAAAAGTACTCTCCGATAACGCCTGCGACCTCACGACCAGCGGTAGCGCCCGACCATATACATCGTGGCACTTTTAAATGATGTCCTGCTCCCGTCACCACCCGGGAAAGGTCTGATCTATCGCATCTTGCGCTTCCTGCGATCCTTCGTGAGAACTCAGCAAGCGAAGTACCTCTCTTTCAGCCTTGATATACGCGCGTACCACCCCCTCGCGGAGGAATATCGGGTCGATGTTCTCGCTGATCATGTCGACTATCAGCTGAGTTTTCTACGACTTGTTTACGTTGTTGTTCCAACGTCGGAGTGATCATGGGCGGATAGATGAGGATAGCTGATGCATCTTTCTCTTCGAAACTAAGATCTGTCAAGTCTCTGTATTATTCTTACAGCATGAGCAGGTCCGCTTCGACTATCAGAGGAGCATCTCAGAGCTTCGCACAACACATGGGCATGTGTTGTGTTCTTTAACCACTCGTCAAAGCACTCCTTGCTGTATATGTGTCCGCAGACATTGATCATGACCGCTGGATGTGCGTGAGGTGACTCTTCTAGTGTGGTGGTGATGGTGATGAGGGGACTGTAGCAGACGGTGCAATCTTCTAGTTCGGTCGGAACGATTGGTGATGTTCCTTCTTTATGGAAGGCGTCCTTCGTATCGAAAGGTTGCATGATCGTCATATTGATGTGCTAGATATTTAGGTGGCGGATACGTAGGTGGCCTACGGGAATCTTATTTCTGCAGACCATTTGAAGGATTGGGGTCGAAGGTAATAGGAGAGCGAGGTGTGAGATCGCGTACTCCAAGCTTCTAGCCGCTGTTTGTGCCCTTTACCATGATACTTTCAGCATCGCTCCTTTTCCTATTGAGAGTGCAAGCTCGGACCTCGAAGACACAGAAAACGTCGAACAGTGAACATGGGAGAATTAGGACGCTATAGCCTAAAGATCAATAGTCTAGCGGAGGAGGGTCGAGACTACGAGATATGGGTCGGAGTACCAACGTTAAAGCGTCGTTGGTAGGGTGGCTGCGCTTACCACGAGCATCACGGAGTCAGGAATTCGGGTGCTAGTCTTTGCAAACACGGGCTGCAAACCAAGCTCACGAGTTACACATGAGTACTTGAGTGTAGTATACGTTGTTGTTTCATTGAGTAGCTGAGCGGCTCGTGAACAGACCGTGTCTCAAGTCACGCGCAGTTAGCCATCCTGTCAACTCTGAACCCAGTACCAGCCCATACGATGATGCGATGCAATTACGACGATGCGATGGCCCATTCCAGTCACATCCTGTCCTTCTCCAGTAGCAACACACCCTGCCCATTGGCCTGAATGCCTTACTCAAGAAGATCTGCTCCGTGGGGTGCATTATCCTCGACACCTGCATCACCAGCAACCTCCTCACCACTCCAGTTAGCATCTTCCCCATGCTCATCGCCCTCTCCCTCCTCATCGCTCCAGTGCCTGTTTCCAACCTCCATAATATCCCCATCACCCAGCGCATACATCTCCCTCTCCGCCCTCTCCCTTTGCTCACGTGTAGATCTCTCCGTCACTACCTTGTTCTCATACATCCTCTTCTTCCTGACCTCCTCCGCCATACCCTTCGCCATATGCTTGGCAACCCAGCGATACAGCCGCTCCTCTCCGATCAACGGCTCCAGTGCCGCAACAACCCAGTTGACCTCCTCCTGGCTGATAGGCTGTTCAGATGGCGGGGTGAACAGGATGCGCGAGCAAATTGGGCAGGTGTTTCCAGTCTCAAGCCAGGCGATGAGACAGTCGGTGCCGATGACATGGCGACAAGCTAAGATGTGGAGAGCGGGGTGGACGGCAGTCGAGTCCGTGGAGCTGGTGGGAGAGCTTCCGTTCTGCTGGGTAGCTGGCACGTCCGGAAACATCTGGAGTGGTTGAAGGCAGATCTCACAGTCGGTGTGGATAGCATAGGGGTTCAGAGTGGCTGCCTCGACGCCGATGACGAGGAATTCTTCTTTGGTGTTGTAGATCATGTTGGCGATTGACGGTTGGCGACACCTGGGTTGAAGCGTTAGCCTTGTGATCTGGAACTCGCAGATGCTCAAAGTCCAAGTCAGGTTTTGGTGCAGAAGCGCGTTATGTAACGCGTCGCGAACGTACGTCAGTCTGGGGGTGAGCCGGTGTCGGGATTCACTAAGCGCGGTGAGCGAGCTTGACGTATTATCATGGAGTAACGGGTACTTCGGTGCAGCTTATTTATTGATGACCATACAGATACCTGTTTACCAAAAGAGAGAAAGAAGACAGAATCACAGTAATGCGACGTATGGGATCATTGGTCAGATGTTTAGCCCGTACTGTTGACTGGGTGGACCCTTGGTTCGACGTACTGGCTGTCTCTATTGCAAAACCAAACCCCTTGCACATTGCAAGCTTTTCTCCCTCCAACTGTGAGCAAATGATGTGCTGCTATCGCATCTCTACACATGATTCCGACCCGTCCTCAGACTGATACTTCTCCACGTGCCCTTCCCTGAGAGTTTTATAGCCATTCGTGCCTCCCATTGATGCCAACCAAACCATTGCTTTCCTGGCCCACAAGATTCCGAGAGCTAGGAAGAGACTAGTTCACGCTCTCGTTGTCATCTACCCAACCTTCCTTGTCATCTTCTCCATCTCCACTCTGGAAGTCCAGGATACTGCCATCGTGCGCTACAATGCTGGAGTGGCTTCCCATGAGACTGTCGAAATTACTCGCCTGATCGCGGGAGTCCAAAGCAGAGAATGCGCCAACACCATCAGAATAGCCTATTGCAAGCTCACGATGCTCTTCGTCGATCACACTGCCTAGTTGACCCTGGATGCTGTCGATGTTGCTCTCGCTGTCTGCTTCTACTTCGATACGATCTCCCAAGGTGTTGTCTGTGTCGCCTTCAGTGTCAGATCTAACGACGAGCTGATCTATACTGGTCCCGTTGACGTTGTTCGCGGTATTGATCCCCGCTCTATGCTGCTCGTCTATGCCATCGCTGAAGCGGCGAGTTGGCTCCAGCGTTGACATCAGCGTCTCAAAGTGGCTCATATGCAGGTAACGTAGGATCTGCATCGCATCCGGAGATCGGTCGTTCATATCGACTAAGCTCCGGTTAGATTGTTGTCGACTCTCAGACACGGAATCGGCCGGTACAACCTCAGCGTCTCCTGGTCGTTGCTGAGAGTCCTGGGTCAATTGCTCCCGTACGCGCACTAGAGCTTCGAAGACTTGACGCTGTGTCCTGAAATGCTGTACTCCAGCATCCAGGAAGAGGTGGACATCCTGTACTCCAGCCGCGAGTTCCTGTATTGACAAGTAGCTCTGGGCAGAACGTTGAACATCTTGAGGAAAGAGCACTCTGCGACACATCGGACAAGTGTTTGAAGTCTTGAGCGATGTGCCGAGACATTCTGCGCCAAAGATATGGCCGCAATCGACGACCTTGACAGCAACGTGCGTGTACCCGAGATCCTTTGTGATCTTAGCGGAGGGAGACGGCGCTTGGAGCTCTTCATGGCAAATTGAGCACTCGGGGTCGGGAGGCGGAAGAAGCTGAAGCCCACGTTCGACGAAGTCGGCTTTGGACGTGTGCACTGCGGCCATTTTCGGGGACGGAGTGTGCAGATGCAGCTGTTGAGAGCGGGCGTGGTACAAGGAGAGTGACGCCGTATGAGTTTCGAGACGAGCGCGTCGATTGAGAATGCGTTTCAATTTTCGTCTGCAGGATTCTCTTTTCGATTGGTTGTCGGTCGGGTGCGGGACCTTGTGAGGTGAAGGAGAACTGCATGTAAGGAGCAAACGGATCAGTTGCGGGCGCAACGTGACAAGGATGGTGGGTACTGCGCAATCTTTCCCATGAAATCACATCTAGCTTGCAAGGTTCAAACGTGAGAGCTGCGTCTCGTAAGGATTGTGCGCTGCTGTGGTGGTGAAGGAAAGAGCAATCCATTATCACCCTAAGTGAAGGCGCGAACGATCATAGAGAACGCTACATCTACTCACCACGGGTCGACGATATTGCTGGTATACACACTTCTCCAAGGCATATAATAAACAACAATGGCGGGGACCTAATTTCACGCCCGTTCATCTCAATTCTTCATACCGTCGGTCGCCCCCCGTCAAGCTAGCAGCCGCGCCCACCCTGATTCTACCCACCTGCTCGCCATGCCCCTCGTCCCCAATGTAACCCGGCATTTGACAAGCCATGTTCTTAAACTGCTTCTGCCCATCAAGCCCTCCAAGTACGTCCGCGTACACGATGCCCATCCGCACCATGACGTCCGCACCCATACTACTCATCCAAGGTCGTTCTCTCTGCGTGTACACCGTCAAAGCCAGCAGTCCCAGCAAATGCATGCCCAAAAGGATCGAGCCCAGGATAAGCCAGGTGGTACTGATCTTGGGCTTGATCGTCGGAATGCCGTCATCGTATCTGATCGCGAGGGTACTCAAGCCGCTACTACCTGATGATCTGCTCCCTTGACGTAGCCACACCTTGTTGGCCATGAAGAGTCCTGCTTTGAGCGAATCGTCGATGTTGGAATACTCGTCCACGAGGAACTCCGAGAGAAATTGGCGGACCTTTGAGATGATGCGGGCTTCCCCTACCGCATCCCAGTCCGTAATGCAACTGGATATCGATAGAAAATTGGAAAGTGGCATGATCGTCACACAATTCCCGCTCACTATGCTGTAGCCATCTTCGTCACGAGGCCGGTCAATTACGAAAGCGGACGCATTTGACAGCCTGGAAGCAACGAAAGACCCAGGACCGAAGAGGGCCAAGGTGAGCGAAGTGAGGGGACCCTTGCCGTCGGTCGTCATGAGATTCTCATTTCCGGCATAGGAAGAGTTGGCTTCCCTCCTGGACCGACTGTAATACGACGGTTCGCTCGTTTTGGGTATGGGATCTTTGTCCAGGAGTGGGCCTGGTCTGTTGCCGTTGGACTGACTGGGAACCTCAAAGTATCCAAGGGTTGTTTTCACCTCTGCCTTGAAGTATCCCCCACCCGTTAAATCTCCCATACCATTCACATTGACTGCGGAAATTCGTAGCCAAAGTGTTTCGGTGATGTCTTGCCGGTCGCGAGCTGGGAGCCATGGTGTTTTGCGTATGTCGTGGGTCATGCACGCTTCAAATACGGTATCATGATCGTATTCGTCGCGATGCTCGAACAGTGCGTAGAAGCCACCATTATCTGTCTCATTCCGGCACTCTCTCGTCCATTCAGCTTGTGACACATTCGTATATTGCAAGGAGGAATTTAGACGTGGCGCATATTGCGGCAGTGGGTAAGCGCCTGAATTGAAACCCATGGGAAGCGGCACAACGTAACGGCTATCATCCTTAGTGATCCAACGTGAGACCGTGCTTTGGATAGGTTGCATTCCAGAGCGTCTATATCCACCCCAGAGATGTGGGTCGTAGTCATTCTTATCAGTGGTTTCCATGAGACCTCGTAATTGGTGCACGAGGTATCCGTCGTTATCTATGTTGTAAGTCTCACCGTTATAACTTCTGGATTGAATCAGAGACACTGTGTCAGCAAACGTGACCACAGAGTCATTGCTACTACCTGCGAGTATAGACTGTTGCTCCACAAGAGCACTCTGCAGAAGTTGAAATACGCATCCTACGGCTTTCAGCTTAGTTCAAAGTGGGCTTCTCAGCTAACAACACCTACCGACCAGCGTGAGCCCAAAAGCAACATAAAGCGGCAAGCTTCCCATGCTACCTAGCCGCGTCCAGATCCGCGGACTTATCCATCCCTGATCTGCCAAAGCCATGGTCTGTCTTAGAGTCAAACTCTTCCTTAGGCGGCCCGTTTGCATGTAGGCGACGCAGGCCACCGAGCAGATTGTACTTGTGACCGGAATCGTAAGGAGGCTGACGATTGACTGCAGAATGCGTGCAGTCCTGTAATACCGTTCGTTGATTGCGAATCGTCCGTCACCATCTGAGTATGTTGTCGTGTAATAGGTTTTCTCGCCGATAATAGGCCTTTTGCTCATGACGCACAACAGTATCCATGACAGTAGGGCCAACGTTGCATACAGCAGGAACACGAAAGCAGGAAAGGAATGGGAAGGCATGACGGTGGCCCTTAGTTCGTGTACAGTCATCGATGAGCGTGGCGAGTCGTGTACCGTGGGCTCGTTATTCGTGGGCGTCTTGGGGGTGGGTGGACGTCCTTGGCTTGGGCTGGACGTGTTGCCCATCTCGAATTCGTTTTGCGACATTTGGAAAGTTTGCCGTTTGAAAAGATCGAACTGCTAATAGTGCATGTTTGATGGGAGGTGTCCCTTTCGACGAGTAGAGTGGTCGCGGTGCTCCAGAAATCGATCTGATCAGGGGTGTGGAGCAGATTTTCGTTGACCGCTGGTGTGTGCGAAGAGTTCTTATGGACAGGTCAACTGAAGTGTATTCTAGACAAGGCGATGCAGGGCAAAGGGTGGGCGCACACCACCATTTAACAATCCTTCGCAGGTTCCCGCGCGATACGAGATGGCTTGGGTGCGTGTTCACGTGGCCATCAACTCCACAGACAGCTGTGCATGTCATTCTAGTTCAAGATTTTCACGGGATGGAGCTCCTGTCAAAGGACAAGATGCAAAAGCTCTCCACGTACAGCCAGACGTCTTACGCTGCAAAGAAAAGAGCAGATGAATGTTTGAAGGGTACAAGCTTGTGTGTAAGGTCCAAGTTTCGCCAAGATGACCGAGCCTTGGACGAGCATTTCTATAGGCTATCAACGCGGAGGAAGCTGAGCCTTGCGAATCAATACCACTAGTTCTACTGGATCCGGTTAGTCAGACGTGTAGGTTTACCGGTGACCAGACCCAGGCTGTAGGCTTTTTATCGCATGGTGATGTTCACCTCGGTCTACGGCTGCAACGGCACAACCTCTAGTCCAAAGGCTCAACGAGAGGAGCAAAAATTCGTGTGGTGCGTTGTACTGAAGTAGCCAACGTGAGGCAAGCGTAAAATGCCGCATACCACGTGGTATGCGCTCGGTTTCCAGCACCAGCTCGGGTACCCGAGTAGTTTTTTTCCAGGCCGCTCTTCGTGTAGATTAGAGCCCCAAGAGTCTGGGAGTGCTGGTGGACACATCCAATTTTGGGCGTGGTAACAATCGGGTAGTGAGTAAGGCTGTCTTGAAGGTGGCGGGCTCGACTGCCTACCAAAGCGATCAACTTGATAACCTAGAGTCGTCACAACAATTAGCAGTTGGCACTTGAGACCAGTCGAGCTTCCCGCAAGATCCAGTAGTGTGAACAGTCGTGACTAGGATCTTCTCCCGATCCACACATCGAAATAGGGCATGAGGAAGCCAAAGTATGGAGAGATGCTGTCATGCTCGGCTGTGAAGCGCCAAGTTGACGACTCCGAGCTCCTATCCACCCGGTGTGCTAATGCAGGGAGATCCAGACGATGGAGGATGCGAATTCCCGATCAAACGGCTACATGGGCCCTTCCCGACACTAATCTCGCGTTAACCGTGTTTCCACTAGCTCCGATGTGCCCTATGGTACCACGTCCGCTGAACGCCACACTGATCCGGGTAATTAGGTCGTCTCTGGCTTGCACTAGGCCTTGCGGCAACGTACAATCTTCCGGTCACAATCTTGGTTCGAGGCGAGGTTCTTCCCGCCGCAGCCAGACCTGGCCGGGTTAGGCGCTACATATACCTGGGACCTACCATACGCAGGGTATGGCACCAATCCAGGAGAAAGAGAAGTAAGAAGGAAGCTACAACACGGAAAGAAGTGTTCTGGAGTGTAGGTTTGAAAGGGGGACTACGTAGAGAAAATGGATAAGGAAAATGAGCTGGATAGTCGGGATCTGTGGGAAATTACCGGTGTTGGTGGCAAATATCATGAAGGCGTAAGCGCATGGATACGGGCCAGTCATGGAGATGATTGTGTGGAAAAGCCGGTATTCGTGGCTTGAGAACGACGTATAACTGGACGAAGCTGAGATGAACCCTGGAGAGCGGGAAGAAGTGGACGAGGAGATGTCGATGGAGGATGACCCTGCGTTAGATGAGGATTCGGCCCAGATGGCTTCCACCCGACGACGCGGGCTCTTCCGCCCGTCCTTGGGGTACGGCACCAAAGGCTCGTCTGGGCGGGATAGGGTAGTAAGAGAGATCTAGAGGCAGTTGACAATGGTCTGCGCTGGCTGTTGGTGAGATAATCTCAATACATCTGTACCATTCGAGGATATTCTTGCTGTGCCATGTAGCTTGCAAATGCGTGTGTATAACTTCGTAAAATTGTAGAAGCCAAGATGGCACAAACATACACTATTCACATGTCGAAGTCCTGCTAGACACGCGTTACCGGCATCCTGATCGGCCCGTGGAAGGATACGACCAGCTGCTCAAAACGGGTTACCATCTAGACCCTGCAGCCGTTCGAAACACTGCGCGCCGCGGACTTGGGATTGGGACGTGGGCCATGTGTTGGCATTTGGCGGGCTGGGATGCTGCATGTACCCGGAGCGGGGCGTGGAGGCGACATGCGTCGGGCGTGTGTGGAGAAATGTCATCGCCCACGGTATGTAAGAGGGGGAAGGATCTTAAAGAGTGGACATGAGGCGGGACGATGTTTATGGCATGACTTGCGACGCCTCTTCCAGCGTGGGGTATCGTGCACGTGCAGCGAAGACTACGGAGTATGCGCCGGTCGCACCTACAATACAAGACCTCTACCATAGCGCGAGCAGCTCTCTCCCTACAAGCACAGGGATGCACTGCAACTGCCATCGCGCTTCGTTCGCGGACCAGGTCACAGTGCTGACTGCAGTCGAGTGTCCAGATTGAACACTCAAGCATCCCTGCACATTCACCCTCGTCCTCATAATTCACTGCGACATGGACTCACATCCACCCAAGACAGAACATGGCGATGCGCAGACGTGTCTGTTGAGAATGTGATGTGTCCTATCGTTGAGGCCTCGTATTCCGAAACGTGTCACGTTGAAGCGGCGTGCAAAAAGCGCTGAGCCCCGTTTAGTGAGTCATGGCACGTCCGCGGGGCGGGGAGATTTGCCGCAAGCGGACCAGGAGACAAAGAGCCGTCACCACCCGCGCAGAGACTGCACAGTGATTTCTGGCGACTCTCCTCGGCGCTTTGTTGCTGACACAGGAGCAGCAGCTTGTTCGGTTCGTTATTTGTGTCCACGCGGCGGCTGGGTGAGGGTGCGCGCAGGCGATGCTGCAGGCGTGGCCCACCGGTGAGGCAGGGCGCGACCGGTCAGTCAGGCTGCATTCCAGCACGCGGCGACACCCAACGGTCTGGCCGGCGAGCTCTCAGTCCCAGGAGCAGCCTGCCACTGCAAGCGCAAGCTCCGCGCCGCTTGCAAATATTGACATTGTGGCCTCGGCGGCGCGGTTGGTGGGCTACGGCGACGGGCAAGGATGGCGTCGGTGGGCAGGCCGAGCGCCGGTGCACTCCGAACCGCGGCGTCATGGTGATGGGCGAAGTGAGGCGGCGGCGTTGGGGCAGCGAGACGGTCGCGCGTGCGCTCTCACCTCATCGCTGCATCGCGCGCGTCGGCAGCGGAGGGGACGCGAATAACCTCAAGGGGGCATCGCAGGGTGAAGGCGGCTGCAGCCAGTGCATGAGGGAGGTTGAAGGTGAAGCCGAGGAGCCTGGTGTGGTGTGTCGGGGGGGGCCAGTGCATGACTGCGGCGGCCCCTTTTCTTCACCCAGAAGCTTCCAGCAGTAAAGCGGCACCCCCGCGCTAAGCCCCATGCAGCGCCCCGGCCAGGCAGCCGCCCAAGTATAAAAGCACCGGCTCCCCCCCGACTTCTGACGCCCTTTTTCGCCGTGCTGCCCCCCCGCCCCACGCACAACCACTTCGCCGCCGACCCTCGCTGCCCGCTCCAGAATCCCACTTCTGCAGTGCGCGCTCTCTCTTGCTGCCGTCAGCGACACATTTGTACGATCTCTCGTGCATCTACGCTCTCTTAGAGCCTCAGGAGAAGGGTTTTGCGACCGGCGCTAGTCCGCATCCGAGCCTTCGAGCGCGCGCGCGACCAGCCCCGTCCAGGCGCATCCGCACCACACCACCAAGGGCTTGCTGGCTTCGCACTTGGTCTCACCACCACACACATCATAGATAGTTGTCCGCAGGGGCATCGCGACGACGACACCGGTTGCTCCAGGGCACGTTTGCGAGGGACTCATTCGGTTGAAGCTTCCTGCCTACGGTACGGACCTCACCCGCCCCTACAGACGCACCCCGTCCAAGGCGTCGCGCGACTCGTAATCCACACGAGCGCACCCCGCCCGTCGCACCGTCGTCGCGTCCGTACATAGTCCTGACAAGCGCAGTCCAAGAACCGCCGCGTCATAACGAGCTCACCCTCGCCCAATACCAATCTTAATATCATCATGGACTCTCTCCAGACGCACCCTCAGAATCCTCTCCAGGCCAAGAGCGTAAGCGCAACCGTGACGTGCATGCTGAAGTAATAAAATGTTAACACCACTCTAGTTCGTCGCACCTGGCAGCCTCAGCTACCCCGGCGCTACGGGTGCTGAGCTGACTCCGCCTTCTTCCGAGAAGAACGTTCAGGACGGCAAGGTCAACGGCGTCGCTACTCCCGCGGCCACCCCAGACGCGATCAACAATGCCAGTGGTATCGTGCCGACGCTTCAGAACATCGTGGCGACCGTGAATCTGAGCGCCCGTCTCGACCTGAAGACGATTGCTCTGCACGCTCGAAATGCTGAGTATAACCCGTGCGTCGCCCACTCATGCTCATCTTACCATCACACTAACATGACATAGTAAGCGTTTCGCCGCCGTCATCATGCGTATCCGTGAGCCCAAGACGACAGCCCTCGTCTTCGCCTCGGGCAAGATGGTCGTCACTGGCGCCAAGTCCGAGGACGACTCGAAGCTCGCGTCTCGCAAGTACGCACGCATCATCCAGAAGTTGGGATTCAATGCCAAGTTCTCCGACTTCAAAATCCAGAACATCGTCGGCAGCTGCGACATCAAGTTCCCCATTCGGTATGTCTTGGGTGCTGTCACTACCATGTCAACATGGCTAACAGTCTACAGTCTTGAGGGATTGGCGTCTCACCATCACACTTTCAGCTCTTACGAGCCTGAACTCTTCCCCGGCCTGATCTACCGCATGATGAAGCCCAAGATCGTGCTGTTGATCTTCGTATCGGGCAAGATCGTCCTCACTGGAGCCAAGGTCAGGGAAGAGATCTACCAAGCTTTCGAGCTCATCTATCCCGTCCTCTCCGATTTCCGCAAGAGCTAAAAACTATGCGGCTCTCCCACCTGTTTATATTGCGGCATTGCATGGAGTACTGGATCTTCTTTCTCGATGGGTGGTCTCCTCGGTCTCGAAAACTGTTTCTTTCCCCTTCACACGACTAGACATGCTGCACATACATACACTTCCGTGCAGCAGGCGGTGCAATTCCTGGAACGACTCACCGGTCTTAATTTGCGATCGATCGCCAAAGTCGGAATACTGCGCCTTGGTTTTTCTTTCGTCTCTCTTCTCTCAAACATCTGGTACGATTAGGTTGGCGACTTGGTGGTTATGGTGGAGGTGGCTTCGAGATTGAAAACGGGGAGATGCCATGGATGATTGTCTTTGCGCGTAGGGTGCGAGCGTGAAAGTTCGCACCCGGAGAGGCTCACATGGGCGGCCGTTGAGATGCCTGAGCTTTCTCGATGGGGATGTGTGTTTCTGCGTTTTATCGTGGGTATTCTACGGCTACTGCGGGTTGGGCCGTGCGTGCCTGTGGAATGTTTAGGTTGAAATGCCACCACGATATCAAGTTGACTTGGTCTTGACTTGCGTGCATGTGATGTGATGTCCTTTGACGAGGGTGAGTGGTCGTGCCGAACGAGATGCTAACAAGCCGCCGAGTGGAGCGCGAATCTGACGTGGCACAGTGAACGAAATATTGAAGTTACGCACGAACGTAGACGTGGATATAAATGAAGCCAACCTTCAAAGCGAATGAAGCGTTACAAAATACATTAACATTAGAACTTACAAATGGTATCGGGTATCGATGAATATACATGTACAAATACACGATGCCGCAAGTGCGAAGTAGGCAGAAGGGGAGTATCTCAAGCACCTTTCCAACTCCAATCTGAACAATTCCAACACAGCAGTACGCTCTCGCTTCTTGTCGGGAAGTGCTGTCCCAGTCGCTTACGCGGTCTCGAATGGCGCTGGTGTTGATGTCGGTATCGTAGGACTTGGCCGCGCAGGGGTTTCGCAGTGAGGGCAGAAGTGACTCGATCGCGGCTCTGTCGCTGATCTGGCCTAAGAGTAGGGCGGCGATGGGCTTTCGTTCTTTGGCGTAGGATCTCCGGGTTCTTGTTTGTTGTATAGCAGCTCGCTTGTAAGATTGCTTCCAAAGCTCGCTGCATAGAGAGGGTGGGGTCGGTGGTGTCAACACAACTCCCTCTCACCCATCCTCCAGTCGAAACTCATACGGCAGTCCCCCTTCGCCCGCCCTCTCCCTCAACCTCACAACCGACCCCACCGACCTCAACGAACTCGAGCTTGAATTGGGCAATATCGTCTCAGGACTGCCCCTCACAACCCTCCTCCTCACACTCCCCTGCTCGCTCACAGCAAGTGACCTCTCCGAAGGCGTCCTCGGAAGCGTATACGCCGTGCGCAGCGTCTGTGGCGACGACAGCACGCTCCCACCGCCGTTGTTGAACGAAAATTCGGATTGTCTTTCGACCAGGGGCGTTGTATAGGGGAGGCCTGTGACGGAGGAGTCGTGTGTGGACGCGGTGGGCGCGAGACTGCGTGTTTCGGATGCGGTGTCGGAGAGGACGGAGCGTGCGGCTGCGATGGCGAGCGGGTCGAGGGTGGTCATGCCGTTGAGGATGTCGGCGAAGACGGCCATGGTGGCGCGGAACTCTTCTTCGGTGAGGGGGGAGGTGGAGAAGCGCGCGTATTCGTATAGAGCGAGGAATCTGGGGCCCAAGCTTGGGGGGTTGAGCAGGCCGAAGGAGGAGAGACGGGCGAGGTAGTCGCGTAGACCCGTTGCGCGCGGGCGCTGGAGCAGCGCCACAATCTGCGCGTCCGGCAGTATGGGTGTGTTTTGGGCGGTATGCGCGTGGTCTTCTACAGCTGGATCGGGCGGCGCAAGCGAGACGGCTTTCGCTTCGATGAGGTTAGGGAGCTCGGCGACGACGTTGTTGTACTGCAGGTTGGGAAGATCGGTAGACGCGGGCGAAGCCCAGCCGGGATGCGCAATATGGCCCCAAGGCGGCGCCTTGAGCGATATAGGAATGATGGTCGCCAGATGCGCACTCCCCTTCCTCTTGCCATGAGGCCTCTCCCCCGTCGTCGACGCCTCCCCGTCCTCCCCAACCCTGACCTCCCCCCTAAGATCCCTGGGCCGACAATCCCACGCCACGACTGCACTCCGCCTCAACATCTTGACCACCATCCTCCGCACGCCTCTTCCCACTTCGCCCTGTTCAACCGGCACATACGGTTTCGGGATCGAAGCTAGCACCGTGCGATTCGTATACAAGCGTGTCGAATACACGAGCAGCACGATCAACAGCGTCAAGACATAAACACCGCCGATAACGAAGAGTTTCTGCAGCGCGCTGGTGCGGTTCTTGGAGCCGCGGATCGACTGGTATATCGTGTCTGCGGGGGAGACGGCGAGTAGGAGGAGGAGCAGGCCGAAGAGGACGGTGTAGGTTGTCGAGTACCAGATACGGAAGAGGGTGGGGATGCGCATTGTGTGGTGCCAGACGCGCATGCGCGGGATTTAGGATGCGTGATTAGAGATTATGCGTATGCGGGTAAGGCGTGTGGCGGTAGGGATTACATGGCTGTGAATGGAGTGTGTGTTTCGAGGGGTCTGGTGTTGTTGGGATGGATGTTTGGTGGAAGCGATGGTGCCAAGAGCGGACACGGGGTTCTCCACTTTTCGAGGTTCCGAGCTCCTCGTTGATGAGGTCATCCAGCTCGACTTCATACCTCTCTCGTAGCGAGGGGGTAGAGTAGGTATCAGATCACTCCGTCCCAGCACACGCTCAAGGATTTTTGTGACTCGTTGGGAGAAGACTGACCAACACGATATCCTTTCAAAGAGTCGCATACCCAACAGTTATTACCACCGAAATGACTCACTCTGCGCCCGACGGATCATGTTGCATCCAGTCGCAATTTGTTACATGACTACTGCTGGATGTAGCGTGGGTACGTGTACATCCCCACAGGTACCCGATACACAACCAATTGAGACAATCAAAGACAGTTTGTAACACCAATCCTCCAATCTATCTATAACTTTACCATTTGCTTTAGAAATTAGTGCAAACATTGCCGTTAATTATCAACCAAAATGTCCAATATAACCAGAAGCATCAGCATTGTACCAACTAGCTCTTTCGAATCTCTCTACTCATCTAGAGTAATACGGAGAAGAGAAGATGGAATGAACTGAAATGCCCTCTACATCACACACTGATCAGAGATACGGAAGCAGCTGTTCAGAATACTTCAGGCCCGCATCGAATCGCTAAGGAATCTGTACCACTGCTAGTTCAAGCCGTCCACCTATCGTGTGCGATCATCTTAACCAATCGTGCAACACGCCTATACTCGGCAAGTCACGTTCTCAGATAGTAATGTAGGTCATCGTAGAACGTTTGACTCGTCACATTCCCAGTAGCGATACAACACAGCATACACCACAAGTCTCCATCGCATCCAGCCCCAAAAGGACCAAAGGCAAAGTCTCAAATATCCTATTCATACATATTCATATGAAAGACAAGCGTCCACACGCCTACTCAGCAACCCAAACCGCCGCCATGCCCATGCCCGTCCCAATACACATACTCGTAACACCAACCTTCTGGCCCGTCCGCCTCAGCTCCGTCAAAAGCGTGCTAACCTGCCTCGCGCCCGTGACTCCCAACGGATGCCCAAACGCAATAGCACCGCCCTTCGGGTTCACCTTCTTAACATCAATGCCCAGCTCGTTCACACAGTAGAGGCACTGGCTAGCAAACGCCTCGTTGATCTCCCAAATATCCACATCGTCCTTGTCAAGCCCGGTCTTTTTGAGGACCACGGGGATAGCGGCCGCGGGGCCGACGCCCATGAGCAGAGGCGGCACACCGACGATGGAGGCCTGCACAAATTTGCCCAGGATGGGCTGGTTGAGGCGCTGCGCGGTGCTGCGCTTCATGAGGAGCACGGCGGCGGCGCCGTCGGAGATTTGCGAGGCGTTGCCGGCGTGGATGGAGCCTTCTTTTGAGAAGGCGGCCTTAATTTTGCCGAGGGATTCGGCGGTGATGCCCTCGCGGACGCCGTCGTCCTTGCTGACTGTGATCTCCTTCTCCTCGTCTGTCTTGGGGTCCGTCCACTTGACGGTCAGCGGGGCGATCTCCTCGTCAAAGAGACCCTTCTTCTGCGCCTCGATCGCCTTCTGGAATGACGATGCCGCGAAGGCGTCTTGTGCCGACCGGGGGATTCCCTTCGCCTTTGCCATCTTCTCAGACAACACACCCATCGGCACCTTGCACTCAGCCGCGAGCTTATGTTGCTCCAACTTTTCGCTGAACTCTGTGACAGCCTGAGGTCCGTACTGCAAGCTCATGCTCTCGGCGCCCGCGCCAATACCGATATCGATCGTGCCACTCTTGATCGCGTTCGCAATGTCGACGCAAGCTTGTAGGCCCGACGAGCACTGGCGGTTGAGCGATTTGGTGGAGGTTGTGACGGGGAAGCCGGCAGCGAGGGCAGCGGCGCGGAACTCGGTGGCACCGCCGCCCGGGGCCAGCACGGCGCCGACGGCGATATCTTCAACGAGGGATGGGTCGATGCCAGAGCGCTTGAGGAGGGCCTGGAAGGTGCCTACGAGGAGGTCGGCGGCGGGGGTGTCTTTGAAGCCGCCTTTGCCACCTTTGGTGATGGCGGTGCGGAGGGCGCAGGTTACGACGACCTGAAAGAAGCGTTAGTATGGTATTGCAGCTATCATGGTGTCGGGTAGGCGTGGCAGCTGGAGGTGTTTGTGACGTATTGCCAGAGCGTCCGTAAGCTGTGAAATGCTCCGGCATGCTCTGGATGATAGCTGGGAGTGAGACTCGAGGCAAACGTACATCATCCGGATGCTTCTCAAGCAGCGCGTTCTTTCCGCCCTTCGACGCACCACTCAAATGGTTCGCAACCTGCGAAAGGCGTTCCTGAGCTGTCCGAATATTAGCCTAGTCTCATCACCACTCTGGAGTCTCGAAACACACCCATATCGGCCCGTCCAGTCTGGTTAGCCATGGTGGAGATATCTTCGAACGTAAAATCTGTTAATACAGTGTCGAAAAGTGTGATATTCGTGCTTGGAGAGTGCTGCGGAAGAAGCAGCAGACGTCTTTAAAGAGGTAGGTCATCGCGCTGCACTATCGCCGAGGTACGTCACCGAAAGGGACTAGCACAGCTGCACCCCGGCTTTCACATGCAGGTAAAGCGGCGCGGGCATTCACATGCAACGGCGCTGGTAAGCCGTTCCGCTGCCCGCTGATTGTCATGTGGCCACCATCTGCGCCATTCTAGGCCTCCGTACTGTCACGAGCTGATGAGATGTAGACGCGTGGTGTGGTGGTGCTGCGGCTCTTGAAGGTTAGGAAGTCCGGAGTGCAGGCCGGCATGCATGGGTCGCTCGCACCGACCGAATAGGCTTCATATAGTCTGCAACAGGATCAGATGGCACACCCGCAGGAGCCTCGTTCACCACTTCTGCAGTTCGCCCACGAGTCTCGAGCAAATCAAGCAATCACATGACCCCAACGTCCAGAACGCCATGCTCAAACCACGCAGAAAGTTGCAGCCAAACATCCATATCATTGCTCGCTCGGTTCCAGCCTAGGGCTCCTCAACCTCCTCTCCAACTCATCCGCCACACTGTTCTGCTGCACCTCCTCATACCCCGGTGGCGGCTCTGTCGGCGGTGCCTGGAACGACTCTTCTCGTGGGCTTGACAGCGGACTCGAGCGATTCGCAGTTGCCGTCGACACCGTAGACTCTCCTCCCACACTCCCCCTTCCCGCCGGCGGCGGCGGACTAGGTATATTCTCCGGTACCCGCGTATACCGGCCCGAGTCCTCATATGTGGGCAGTTCGTCCAAGTGTACGGATGCGAGATTGACGCCTGACAGCGCGCCGGCTCCACGTCCATCGCCCGTGTCTACGCCTTCAGTAGGGGACACGCCCGCCACGTCCACAGCCTGCTTTAACCGCTCCTTCAGTCGCTCAAATGTGCTCGCAAAGTCGAATGCACCGCCCTCCTTGAATTCCATGACCAGCTCCAGCTCTGCATGTTGTGCCGGTATGCCGCCGCCGTACACGGGTTGTATGACAGCTTCCCACTTATTCGCTCCGAACCAGGGTGCTGTGACGCGCGTGTCTGTGACGTTGAGGATGGGGACGGCGAAGGATTCGAGGTCAGGGGTCGGCGAGACGGGTAGATATATGACCTAGACGGCATGGATTAGCTTGGAGCTCTGGTTGGGGGGTCGGTAACGGAGTGCCGTACCCGCCGATTTGTGAGATATACGACGCCAGACTTGCACTGCTTGGAGTAGGCCTCGCCTGGCGGTTGCCGATTGCTGCTCTGCATCGAGAGCGTTGTGCGTGGCGGCGACTGATACAGCGTCTGTTCGCCCGGCAGCGGGGTGTACCCGCCGCTGTCTGCGAGCATCACCCAGCTGTTCTTGCGATTAGACATGATCTTGCGCATATTGCCCTTCCCGAATCCCACGCCCATGGATGCAAGCCAGCTCTCAAGCTCGTGACAGCCCCTCCCTGGTGTTCGTACGGTGCAGTCCGCGGGGTAGATAGGAGGACAGGGCAAAGAAACAACACCAACTCTCCCCGTAGCAGTAGAAGAAGACAAGAAGAAACTCACTTAATAGACATGCTTCCTCTCGTGGCAAGGAACCCCGCGCTCAAACCTTCGTGCAGCAAGCAAAGAAGCCCACGCAGCTCTCGCGGCTAGCCCGCTGACTTCTCACACGACGTGTCGCGCGGAGCTCGAGCTATGACCAAAAAGGGCCTGGACCTGAGGCGATACGATCTAGCAGCTCGTCAGGGTGCGTCGAGCTATCCAGATGCGTAGCTGGGAGCGGTGACGGGCCGGCGACCGCGTCCTATCAGCGATATTGAAGCGGCTAAGGCGATGCGAGTGATTGTTTTGTGGAGAATGGGTTCGTTGGGTTGAGGTCGGATTGCGGGGCAGGAAGGGTTCGGTGGCGCTGGTTGGAGCGTTTGGTGGGGGTATGCCGCCGACAATGTGCCAATCGCGGATGATGGAAAATACGAGGGAGATTGGGGGAGAGTTTGGCCGAGCGCTTGGGATGCACGAGCGGAGGGCGCGGGAAGGATTTATGGGCTTGCTTTGCTGCTTTGACGCTCCGCATTGCCCACTGATCTCGTGAGCGAAGGCGATCGAACGCTTGCAAAGATCGGACGAATACGGAGTTTGCGGAATAGGAGCACTCGAAGGAAAGGGTCGTGCCGTGGACGATTACTGATGAATTATTGATTATGATACAGATACTGATCGTACAGCCAAACATGCCACCACACCTACCTTGTTCCATCCGCGAAATCCGAGACTTCCGATAGCACTACCCCCTCGTCTACTCATCACCAACTTCCTTCCAGATCCCCGACACCCTCGCAAGCAGGTGTCCCTTCCCCAGCGTATCAATCCAACTCCCCGCCAAACCAACAAATTTCCACACCGTCCCATCCCCCCGATCCGGCGGCTCATTCACCACCTTCACCAACCCCTGAGGCTCCTTCCCCTCCCACTGCCTCCACCGCAACCTCTCAGTATGCTGCCCGTCCACCTGATCGAAGAACGTCACCCCGGCGATATACCCCGAGCCAGGCACATACGCGACCTCAATCTTCGTAATGTCAACGTTGCCGAGCTCGAGGACCTTGAAATCGGCGCTATCGTCGCTGCGATGCAGGTGGCCGAGATGAGTGTTGCAGCCGTCTGATTCGACCTCGGCCGTGTTGTCGTGGAGGCGAGCAAGCCCAATGGCGCCGATGGCATTTTCGGCTTGCTTGAGGCCTGTGGTGGAGAGCCAGCTTTTGAGTGATGAGAGGGTGTATCGGTGGAGCGCGATGCGGCGGAGCGGGTTCGCACCTGTACTCCCGCGCGGCTCAGTGAGCTCCAGTGTGCTAAAGTCTTCGTACTTGCCGCCTACGCCAAACTTTTGGTGCAACTCGGCCTCATTGGCTTTCGGGTCGCCGACCATGTCGTGTTCGAACCAAATGGTTCCAGCGTGCGCGTAGGCCGCCGTCTTGAGGTATGCGCCGTCGGTGGAGAGGTCAGAGAGGATGTCGTTGTGGATGGGGACCGGAAGGCGTTCTTTGAGGACTTCGGGGTACGCGTAGTTGGGGCGCTTCATGCGGGTTGATTTCGTTTTGTGATCGTACTCTGCGTAGGCGAGGTGCGGGTGGTCGACGAGACGGGAGGCCTGGTGATGGTGAGCGTGCGGACATGGAGTGGAAGGCAATCGAAATATATGTCATGATGGTAGAGGAGGACTTACCTCTTCTGTGATCAGTGTCATCGCTTCTCTGCAGAGCAGCTTAGCTTCATTCAAGGCCACGGGCTCCGGAGCGATAGGATCCTGGCTCGCATTGTTCTCCTGCAAGTTCCATCCCATAGCACCCTCCTCTACCGCGAAAGTGAACGCACGCTCGATGCGCAGTGAGTCGGCAGACTTGTCCTGGCAAGGTGAAGTGTTGCCAGCAGAGCTGGGACCACTACTCACGCCTTGCTTCAAGAGGTCTCTGGTACGCACTGGCGAAAGATTCTTGTTCGTAGGCTTCCAGTCGATTGCCTTCGTACTCTTCTTCCGTGGATCGGCACGAAGTTTGTATTGAGACAAGTTTTGGAGCACTAATTATCACGAAGAGTTAGCATCTGCGTAGGAGCTCTGGGGGAACCAGCTTACTCTCGCCAATTCGCTTCCAGATCTTCTTATAGTTCATCAGCGCGTCAAAGAGCTCCGCCGTATACAGAGAGCACGGCACGTAGTTGAGTATGATGACCGGTACTTCGTAACGCTCCTTGCCGCTCTTGTTGTTCTCACCACCCATCTGGTTGCGTGGGTCGCTCTCCCATTGCCGTCGCTCCTCAACGAGTCTGGTCCATTTCCAGGCCTGGAAAGACCGCAGCGACGTGTACCTCGTCAATATCGCCTGCGTTCTGGCCGACGATCGAGAAACCATGGATGGGAAAGCATTCGCGACAGCGACGACACTCTGGATCGTCCAGGGTACTCCAGGCCTCTTGATCTCTCCACCGCCGACCCAGTTCACAGAGATGGAGATTTCAGTGTTCCGCAGAGCTTCGCTGTGTTCCTTGGACACTGACTCGCTGGCGCCAACTTCGAGTGTGGGTGGACCGACGGCCAATTGAACATCGACTGCTTGTTTGACCGATTTGAACTTGGATTTGTCGTTCAACTTGATCGAGATGACGGCGTTAAATTCACCTCCCTCGGTGAAGCCTGAGATAAAGCTATCGCCGTAGACCTCTGTGAATCTGTCAAGTGGTAGACCGGGGATATCCTGAAACACCATCGCTTCCGTCGCAGCTTGCGCGTCGTTATTGACTATCACGCTAACCACGTAGTTAAGCTCGCTGTCCAAGACCTTCGTCTCATTGACAAACGAAGCATTCCCTAGACACATGTACCGATTAGCATCGCGGAACTTTTGTATTCGACGATGCATGATTGAGTCTACTTACCATTGCCGTGTATTGTGCCGTACTTGATACTCATCGATGTCGATATGTTGAGCGCGTCCATGATGTCGCTCACATTTTCTATCGCTCGCGTCGAGTAAGTCACACTTTGGCTAGTAGTCGGTGTAGGTCCAGCAGGAATCTCGAACGGTAACTCGCCAGAAGGCGCCGATATTACATCAATAGCAGCACCTAAATCCTGACCTGGCGTGATTGGAGGTGTAGCTGCCCGCGGAATGTCTTGCCCGCTGGCTTGTACTCCGTTGATGGCTACCTGGTATGGGTTCAGTACTGTATGCATTTCAAGATTCATTGATTGACAGCACGTACAGCTGGTATATCGCCCGCTGGTCCTACAGCCGCAGAAGTGTTCGGCGTAATTGGAGGGGAAGGCGGCGCTGAAGGAGTCGCAAGCTCCAGGCCATTCGCGCCTTTTTTTCTGTTTTGTTCAATCCGAACGGCATCCTCGAGGCGAATCTCTTGAGTGTATGTATTGAACCCTTGACCAATCTATTCATGTTAGTGCAATGCCATGAGTACTGCAGGTTGTACGCCCTTACGCGCATGGCATTGGTGTAGGGAGCCGTGAGCGACATGATTGCACGACTAACTCGTTGAAGCTGGACTTAAGCTCGATGTACGGGGACGAGCTCGCACCGTCAAAGACCGTGCGAGTGACTTCCTGTTGAATCAGGATCGTACGGGCTTGATCTTGTCGATAACGATGTAAGGATGTCTTGAACACGATAGTCTTGGCCAGGGGAGCTGAGACCCAGTGCAGACTAAACGAAATGAAGCGGAAAGATGACTTGAGGATAGAACGCGCAGAGGGAAATGTAGTATGTAGATAACAGTACGGCTTCAAACCCGAGCGAGAAAGGAGAGCCTTGTGACACCCTCCATCAGCGACGGCACAGCAAAAGGCGAGATGATTGTGGCTTCCTTGTCAGGCGTAATAACGAGCCGGGATGAAAGGTTTCCGTGGCATAATAATTGTTGGTACTTCGGGGCGTCTATTCGTAAAGAGGTCGAGCCGACCCAATGCTGGCCTCAGCTTATTATTGGGGGTTTCGACTGCAGACATCCCAATAGAGCACATGCTGCTAAAGTCTATACGGCACAGCAACAGGTGTTCGCAGATTTGGACCCGGATACGCTCAGCGTTGGGCATGGCTAAGGCGGCGCAGCGACCCCGTGCGCTACATCAGGCAGATAAATGTGGAAGGTCGTGACCAGGTGATGGTACAAGGCGTAAGCAGAAGACCACCACATCTCGGACTACCCAACAGAAGACTGTCGATAGGGAAGACTGCACGGTGTGCGAGTCGCAATGTCCAGAGGGTGTTTGAGCGGTGTCGCTCGAGGCGTTGCGCAGCGTTGGCGGTAGTCTTGAAACAAGACTTATACTTTCGGCCCCGTGGCGCGGTCGAGTACAAACAAGGGGGCCAAATCTGCGGTTTATCGTTGGGTGAGGTGAGACAGGGATCGACATACGTTGAGATTGGACTGCGGCGGTCGAGCGCCTAAAGAAGACCACGTGGAGGGGGGGCCGTTTGAAGATGACGTGAGCAAGGGACGAATGCTCAGTCGTAATGGAAGCCTCGGTTGCTGATGGTGAACGTGACAGCTAATTCTGCGATGCCGGTGATACTGCAATGGTCAATCAGAGTGCTCTAGTAGCGACGATGAGATAGAATCCCCCATGTCTCCGCATTCGAGGTCGCAGACGCCGCGCCATGACGTCACACGACTACACAATCTCACTTGCGCTGGCACAGTGCTTGTGTTGTGGAAATGCAGTTGTGTGTTATGGTTGCGATCACCAGGCAATGTCGTAGAGGAGATGGAGGTATTCGACAGGCGCGACGACGACAACATGACTACCACGCGCTTTTTCATCCTCTCCCCTGCAGTGGCCCGTGCATTAGTCAATTAATAATCGGTAGCATTGCTCCCCTCTCGTCTCCTTGTTCAAAGTCTCGAGGCTCCGGACCGACACCAGTTTCCGCAAGCGGTGCGCTGGCGGACAGTTTGGATCGGCTAGATCGCGTGTTAATGTTGATCTAGCTGTTTTGAAAGATGGAAGACTAGAGGTCTTTGCGAAAGACCAATGGATTAAATATGATAACAAATATGAGGGGGGGACGGGACTGGACAAATTTCGAAGGCTAGATGGAGTAAGCTGTGTCGTTATGGGACGATAAGAGGATGGCTACCGTACCCTCGCTCTGATCACTTCAATATCTATTCTATCGCCTACGGGACCGTATGCCACACTCGATCACCCTTCTTTGGCGGCTCCAAAAAGTCTGCCGGCACGTCTTCTTTCCCCGGTAACTGGTGCTTCTCCGCCCAATCCCTTATGTCGTCAAAGTTTCTACACTTGTGTACGGTATTGAAGTCGACAAAGGCTTCTGGGCTTTTCCCTGGCGGCTGATACCAGACTTGGCCAAGCAACCCAATATCAGCGGTACACATGAGCTGCTGGCGGATGATGTCTAGGCAGTGGGCTGGGAAAAGCAGTCAGCAATCAAATCTTCATGATCAGACAAGAGTTGGAGTGGTCCTCACTGGTGTGGTGTTTGAGAACATCGCCCTTATTGCTGAAAGGTCCGAGACCTTGTTTTCGGTAGTATTCGATGTTCCAAGGCAGCGACTTGCGTAGGAGGTTCTGCTCAAGCATCAGAATCGCGTCTCTAGGCCTCGTTTTAGCAGTTCTTACCAAACAGTGCAGATGGTGCAATCCCTCTACATGCGCCGGGTAGCCTCCACCATACTTTTCCTTGATCTTCACCTGATCTGGCGCAATGCCCGCTCGAGCCGCCTGATCCTCAGGAATACGCGCAGCGACATCTACGCAAGTCAGCCTATCGGCATCGAAACTCGACCAGATGGTCGGGGTATATACAGTCTGCGCCGAGCGACTTCCACGCTGCGTCCACCTCGTCCCCAAAATCCTGCCTAAAAGCGTTGGACTTCATCAACGAACCGTTGAATTGCACAAGATTGTAGTGGATAGGAACATCCTCGATGATCGAAGCTGCCTTCAATTAGCGCACGTTCAGGTACCTGGCAATGTTGTACTTGCAGTGCTGCGACGTGTGTCGTATGCTGAATGCGTCGGCATCAAGGCGCCCCTGTTGTGCAGCCCACGCTCCCACAAGCCCCGACACTACCGCTGTGACGGTCACCATGACTGCTGCTGCAAGCCATGAGACACCATTGTGTGCTGCTTGTGGTGGATGTGAATCAACAGAGGAGCGCTGAGTACCGGAAAGGAGCTTCTCGGAATCTTCTGACGGCACCCTCTCGAAATAAACGTCTCCCTTTGTCTTCCAACCGAACATCGCGATCAACCAAAACCGAAATCGTGAAGGGTGGGAAGCTCTGAGGAGGTCGCTGGTAACTGGTGGGAAAACAAAGTACAAGTTACACAGGACGGCTCTTACAGAAGAAGATCCGATGTAAATTAGAGAGAAGACGACTTGATCAGTTCGCTGGCAGCCTTCAACGTTGTCAAGCGATGTGGGCGATGTGTGAACCACAGCTTCGAAGATCCACCACCACAACAACTTCCTTCCGCCCCATCCCTACACTGCCCTAATCCAAAGAGGGCGCCCAAAGACGGACTCTTCCTTCATCACCCAAAAGCAACTTGACTCCGCCATGACCTCAGCGTTCAACCCGCTCCACTTCAGCTCTCGCTTACCAGCATGTAACCACCCAGTAACATCTGCGCGTGGCGCATAGGGCTGATTCCAGGCCCAGTACAACAGTGTCACGCATCCCTGCATGTTTACCAGCGTGGTACAATCTAGTGCTCGTATCTGCATCGTCACAGAGAGACTAGTGCGACGATGAGGGAATGTTAAGCGCGTGCTGCCTTTGAGGGATCTTGGTGGCGGGAATGGAACGTGGCGGGATCAGACCGGAGGTGAAAGGTTCGCATCGCGAGCTGGTGCGTATTAACTAAAAGAAAATTGATTGGTGCTGGGTGCGATGTAGTCGAAAGGGTTCGACATTAATTGTTCTACACTTCAAGCTATCGCTGCAATTCATGGCTTCGATCAGCCTTCGCTCTCGGCTCAATCGCAAAGCAAAATTGGAATTCCTGCTCGAGATATCTCGGCTGTCCCCAGACTCAAGCAGCAATGCAGGACAAAGATCCTAGCCGCGGCACTTCCACAAAAATAAGCTTTCCACCATCACGCCTACCTGCACATGTCCATCTGTTCACCCTATGACACCATTCGCCAAAACGCCAATCACCAGGGCGCATCCAAAGATGTCGTCTAAAAGCTACCTTATGCGTTTAGTCGTGTCTCTTTACGAGCTTCAGCTCCGCCCGCCAAGGCGTTGCGATAGCTTCTCGGTTTATTTCTTGGCTTAAGTCACTGTAGAGAAGTTCGAGACTGTGTTAACTTCCCGCAACTGGATATGGTGCTATGCAAACATGTGCTGACATTCTTGAGGTGGACGTTATAATCTGACCGTCCGCAGTAGCCGCGTCTTCCCGATACAGTGGTTGGATGGAGAGTTTATATATGCTACCCTTTCAGTCAGCTATACGCTATTTTGTTGGGGCGAATTCTAGGCAAATCACATGCCTCAACTCCCAAACGTCATCTTTACCTTGGCTATGACCTTGTTCATGGTAGCGGGACCAGGCGTAAACCCCGATTCGGTCGGTACCGATCTTGCCGTGTACCAAGCTTTGGAACGAAGCCAATCGCTTAAGCATACGCAAACAAGGACATGGTCAAGCTGCGGTACATCAGCTGGAGCATCGAGGATGAGTCTTTTGCTTCTTCGTCGTATAAGAGGCGAGGCGGATGCTCGATGAATGGGAAAATACATCCGCCATCGTCTACTCTTCCAATCCCCATTCACACAAGATTTGAATCGTACGGAAAGCCAAAGAGCTTCACCTTAAGAAGAGATCAAAATGAAGCTCACACTCACCCTCCTCACCCTCGCGACCATTGCACTCGCTGCCCCAGTACCACAGGGCTCGTACGATGACTATGGTGAGTTTTTTAGATATGGAACCTACGCTCAACTCTCCTCCAAACCTTCCTCGAGTCACTGATTGACAGCCGCTAGGCTCGTACGACAACGTTCCCGCCGCACCCGTTGAGAACCCCCCTGCGCCTGCTGGAGGCTATGGAAGCTATGGTGAGTTTCCTTGCAGTCAATTGGCCTACCTTAGTAGCATACAACTGACCCAATGCTATAGGAGACTACGCCGACGTTCCCGCTGCTCCAGTCGAGAACCCGCCCGCGCCTGCTGGAGGCTACGGAAGCTATGGTGAGCCAATCCCTTCGCCGTCTGCACTTCCACATCTCGTCACGTCTAGATCCCATGCTTCCATGTCTCTTCCCGCTTTCACTTCATCCTCCCCTGAACCTCAAATCGCCTAAGCGCAATATTTCCCATTCTACACGAATTAACAGACTTTCAGGCGACTACGACAACGTCCCCGCCCCACCCGTCGAGAATCCCCCGGCGCCCGCAGCTGGTTACGGTAGCTATGGTACGTCCCCTTCCTCCCGTTCTTCCCCAGCTTCACTCTACTATTCCCCTTTCCCCCCCTCCACCCGAACTAACACCACTACAGGCACGTACGACGACGTCCCCGCCACACCCCCCGCTTCAGGCGACTACGGTTCCTACGGCTCGTACAAGCGCGATGAGGCCAAGGCGGCTGAGGATGAGGTCAAGGTTTAAGCCGCGAGTCGATTATGCGATAGCGAGCAGTCAACAGACAAAGAGGAGAGTGGGAGGCAGCTTAATAGTATGGTAATATGCTGATAGACCGCTAGATAGGATAGCTTAGGATAGCGAAGTAATGTATCTAACGAACAATCTAATGGGTGCATCAATGAACTTGGTGGGATCGGTCCTTGGTGTCGTATATGAATTGCATCGAATGATCGAGCAGCGCGCACGTACGTCGCTGTATAAAGAGAGAGAACCATCGAATCTAATATCCACGCTCCGCCTAGCGGACTGCAGCAGCGTAAGTGAAAGCGTTGCACACATCTACAAACAAGTTCAGTTCAACGTGGAGCCGAACGTTTTCACCCTTATCAAACCCAATGAGTTCAACCTTATATACTCCAAACCCCAAGCCAATCCATAAATCAAAAACATCATCTGGGATGTGTAGTTTAATCGGTAAAACGCTTTCTCGCTACATCAAACCGCCTCCTGCAATCTCTTGCAAAAAACAACAAACCGCCGCCGCCTCCTCCGCCGCCTGATGTAGCAGAAGAGTTGCCAGTTCGAGCCTGGCCACGTCTACAATCTTTTTTGTCTTTCCCGGTCGGATTTTTTGCTTGCCATATAGTGCATCTGGCGCTGTTTTTGCAGCCCCAAACAATTGGATAACATACAAGGAGCGTCTGGCAGAGGTGTAGCAGTAGACAAATGTGGAACTGGAATTAGAACTATAGGCGGCAAGAAAGGTGTGGAAATTTTTCTGTTACCTCTAGTGAAAAAGACGAATCTGATTATACATGAACATTATCTGTCCGGGTGCTCAAGCAGAAACTTTAGCTTCTACACATCACACACCAGCCAGACCCCACCATCCCTCCGCAATCTATGCCAGCAAGAAAAGAATTGCTTTTTCGAACGCAGTCTACCCCCTCCCCCGAAATTGCTCAGCGACCATCTCCCCCAACGTCCTTCTAGCAGCCCCTTGTCTCTCCCTCACCCCCTCCGCCCCAGTCTCCCCAGCCAATATCCCCGTCGCAAGCCCACTCGCACCACCTTCCCTTTCCCTCTCAGCATCCAATCTAGCTCTCAGCCCCTCAAAACCCCTCTTCGTCTCTTCACCTACCATCCACCCTGGAACCCTCCAACCAGTCGCCCCAGGCAGTAAATCCCGTCTATACGCCGTGCCCACCGCCCAGCCCACCGCTGCAGCGAGAACTGAGCCGGGAGCCTGCGATAGTGCGAGTTGTAGTGGTGCGAGGTAGGCGGTGGATTTCGAGGTGAACGTTATCGACTTGGCCCATATGCTTGTAGCGGTTTGCGCGTTGGTGGAGGAGCTAGAGCTGGATGTGGCGGAGGAGGGAGTAGAGGCGTATGGTGCGAGTTTGTAGCGGTAGGTGTACGGGATCGCAGCGTAGTAGTTTGCGAGGAGTGCGAAGATGATGGGGGTTGGGCCTGCGGGGAGGTGGTTTATGTGGCCGAAGGAAAGAGGGCGGAGGATGAATGTTAGGATGAGGGGAGGGAGGAGGGTCGTGTACGGGAGGGTTGCGAGGAGGAAGGACTGCGAAGTCCACAGGTTAGCATTGCTCCGAGGTAGTAGGGATGGGAGGCTCAATGATGGCTGGTCAAACTTACGGCGAACTTGCGACTTCCCCACAGCCGCTCTACGACCCTCAAGTTATAAAATCCTAGCACCGCGAATAACACCTCCGTCGAGTTCGTGAAGCACACCTGTAGTATCCCGCATCAGCACTTGTCCAACCACAACCCCACTCTAGCACCCACTGCGACCTACCTGCCAAGTCAAAACCCTCCAAAATTGTCCATAGTTCCACAGATGTGGCACAACCTGAATATGGATATAGTACCGCGTATCCGTCAAGCTGGCCAGTAGCGCCCCAATCACGGTGCCGAAGACGAGGAACCGCGACACGGGCGCATTCGTAAAGCCGGAGGTGATCATTGTTATCGGGTTGCGAGCGGCAGGCGTGTCATTCTTTGCTTCCAGCAAGGCGATGGTGGGAGTGTGGGAGGAACAATGTGTGCGGGTCGTTGGTGGGCGAGCGGGGATAACGGAGGTGTAAACGTCGGCGTCGGGATTCGCGAGCGGAGGTGCCAAAGTGGCAGGAAGTCACGTGGATGGAAAGGACCTCATTCATGTCCGCTCTTCAGTCAACGAATGGGACAGTGGAACGAAGTGCCAAACTCAGGCACATTTGCCTGTCATAACATGCCACAGTGTTCTATGAATCTAATGTCCGTCCCTGGGTCGCGAGATGCAACCTGTCGCGAGACAAACAATAGGTACTTTGAGATTCGGCGACTGTCATATTCTAAGCGCATTGAATATTCCTGAAGTCTTCTATCAATGAATTTTAAACCTACACTAGCATGCTGTTGTTCTCATAAATACAAAAAACACAGTGGCGTTGATGCTTTCGCGCCTAATCGTACGGAGCGTTCTTCTTAAGCAACAATCTAGACTTATGCCGTACAGCACCACTGTCAGTCCTGCTAGCCTCTTGAAGTTATGGAATAACTTTATTTAGGCTTCTACGTATTATTACGGCAATAGGAAGTTGTTGTCAACTATGTGGCGATCGTGGCGAAAGAACAACGATGCCCCCAAGCACGTCTCTTATCGTGCTTGCGAAGTCTCCAATCTCCTGTGGGAGAGGCGCAGAGTCCGGATCGGGATCAAGGGAACGGCTGAGGACGGCCAGACAGATCCAATTGAGATGACCGTCCGGTGAAACAGTATCGCCCACGAAAAGTACAGCCATTGTTAAAAAAATAGTCCTTCGCGAACGGACCCACATGAAACTGCAGCCCAGAAGTAAAGGACACACATCTTCTGAAGTACAATTTTGATGGACTTCCGGAGGCGAACGATATAGATCCCAGAGACAAATTCGTGTGGCGTAAGAGTCAAGGTAGAACGTCCAAGAACAATGATAGATTTGTCTTAGCGGAAGGTCCCTTGCCAACAAATCGACAGGCGGTTGCGGCTGAGATGAAAAGCCCGGGTGCATTATTGACCAGCTGTGCGATGTCTTGTTCCTTTAGTCTGATATATTTGCATTGGTATTCCAAGAAGCGGCGGATGTCATCGTCGACGTTATCGGATATATCGTGTAGAACAATACCTTGGTAATTACCATCCGAGAGTTGCATAAAGCTGCCCTGAATAGACATATCAGGTCGGCTCGTAATTACAATCCGGATATGGCGGCGGTCCACATCTTTTGTGTCGGCCAGAAGTTTAAGCACATGTCCGATGCTGCTTCCGGTGTCGCACTCGTCCAGCGCTTCAACTACTATAATGAGCGAGTCAACCACAAGTTGCGCTAGTGGCCTCATGATAAGATTCCGCCGTAGAGCCACCAGTACCTGTGCTACAAGCTGCAAGGTTGCAAGGCTGCATTACCGTCCCTGAGCTTCAGCTTGGGGTGGAGGGGCAGCACGCGAGACCCCGCCTCGAGCCTGCGGGTGCACAAAGCCTTCAGATTGGTTACCAAGAACGGGAGACGTTAAGGAGCACCTGCACAAGGATTCCGGAGCACCCACATAAGGATTCCGGAGCACCCACGTAAGGATTCCGAAGCAGCACCCATATAAGGATTCCGGAGCACCCACATAGTGCGGATCTACCCAATTACCCTACTCTGACCCTATGATTTCACATCTACTAATCCTAATTCCACCTAACCCTGATCCTATACTAATTAACCCTAACCAGACTAGATCCCCAAGTGGGGGCTCCTTAATGCCTCCCACCAAGAACATGGATACATGCAGCTGAAGCTTGCTCATGAATCCTCGTTACAAGTATGTTCGTCGGGCGGCATCGGTAAGTCCCGCAATTTCCGGTGAAGCGGCTGTGGCGCCCAATCGCGGGACGACACGAATGCTCCTGTGCTCCACGCACCGATGCGGGTCGACCATCCTCCGTGCTATCAGACAAAACGCGGATTTTAGCTGTTTTTGTCTTTCGCCGGAGGCTGAAGGGTAAATCCAGAATCGCGGGAGAGTGCTGTGAGCTAGCTGCAATATCCTTTGCTAATTACGGTATTCCTCTCTGTACTGCTCATGCACTCATGCACACCACCACAGCTGGGAATCCAAAGTAGGCAGGTTTTGTTTGAGGAATAATATAGATAAAACTGCGACTGCAACATTTGTGGTCTAGGTGAAACCATGAGCTAACTCAATCTGTTGCTGACACTCTGCATATGCGCAAAGCGAAGGTCCGTTCGCGCTGCGAGGTGCTTCACTCATCAGGTTCCAGCTGTAATTAAGTCTTCCCAGTACTCAATGCAGCGCCAAAGCGCCAGCGGGGCGCAAGGGTCGACTTCTAGGGGGGTATCAATATCTTCGCCGATTATTAACCCCGCACGATGGCCGGTTCGGGGCGTGGATAGTCATCCAAAAGTAAATGGCATCGTTTTCGAGTACTGCCAGCCCTTCTCGTCGTTCGAAGCCTTCTCCTACAGCTCATGACGCCGTTCTGGGAAGCCGATGTAAAGAATTCTCAAGCGCAGTAAACGCGACGGACAAGCCGGCAAACCGTTAGAAAGTATCGCAGGGTCGTCGACTGGTTCAAGCAGGATACGTCAAAGTCTGATTTAGAGCAAAATGAAAAGCCTCTCGAAGAGGATCAAAAGCCGCTTGTCGCGAACAACCAAGGAAGGGCATAATGGTGAAGCGAAGGGAAGCAGCGGGGTTTCCTCTTCGTCTGCGCCGACTTCAGGACCTACTACAACCTCATCCGTCACCACCCAACCGGCCCCGCACGTAAAGTCGTCTGTCCCACGGCCTCTGAGCCCTGTTCCCATATCACCGGCTCCAGCACCATTACCTACTGATCTGCCGGCCGTGTCCAACAAGGCCTCTCCCCCAACACGCGCCGACATCGACCCATGGGCTCGCGCTTACGAGGTAGTTCAGGAGCGAGAACGCGAGCTGATGTCAGATTACAAGAGGCACATAGCTTCTTTGCAAGACGACACCGCAGCCAGCGGAGATCTCTTGACCCCACGGACCGTTGAATCCGTTGTGAATAAGCTGTTTGAAGTTCGAGAGAAGAAGCAGTGGCGAGTCTCGCTTCTGGGCAACGACGTCAAGATTCGGGATCAAGTCGAAAGATTGGCAAAGTTTCTGCTATGGTCCGACCCAGTAGTGAAGAACGCAATCAGTGCTCAACCATACGCAGCGCTGGCATGGTCCGGTGTCTCCATACTCCTCCCCGTAGGTACATGACATCCCTGGCTACTAAGCCCCTACTTATCCCAACAGCTCCTTACGAGCGGTACCACGCAGAACGAGGCTATGCTGAACGGCTTCAACTCGATCGGAGATCTCCAAGTGTATTGGCAAATCTGCGAGAAAGCCTATCTCCAATCAGCCCATCGGCAAGATTACCAACACCTCGTTGAACCATTGGCCAAGCTATATTCCTATGTCATCGAATATCAGGCCCGAGTCATATGCCACCTCTCAGAAGCCCAGCTCTCACGTGCATGGCAGGATGTAGCTGGTTCCCACCATTGGGTTGAGACAAAAGAAGAGATCGATAAGTTGGACGGCGTCTGCAGCCGTTTCATCCCTATTGGGGAACAGGAGGAGATTCGGAAAAACAGGGATGCTCAACTTCAAGAGATGCAAAAGTTACACATCATCCAGGAGGATATCCTTAACATCATGAAGGAAAGCAGACAAGACGAGAAAGAGACACGACTTCTTGAAGACCTGGCGAGGGCTGCAGGGGATTACCACAGGTACAAGAACATCAACCGGATGAGGGTCACGGGCACTTGCGAGTGGTTCCTGACCGACCAGAGATTCGGCAAATGGCGCGACAGCAAATCGCCAAGTCTGCTCTGGGTCTCAGCAGGACCAGGACGTGGCAAGTCCGTCTTGTCGCGATCTCTGATTGACGAGGGACATTTGAATGCGACGTCTACTATTACCATTACGAGCTCGGCCATTTTGGCTTCCAGTTCAACGACTACTATCTGCTACTTCTTTTTCAAGGATGGGGGTGATGGCCTCATGGACGGTACACATGCTTTGTGTGCAGTTCTGCACCAGCTCTTCACGTGTCCTTCTACATCCGGACTGATCAAGTATGCACTCCTGAGCCATAAGCAAAATGGAACAACTCTCACTAGGAAATTTTCCGAGCTATGGCGAATTCTGGTAGAGTGTGTTACGTCGTCAGGTGCTGGAGAAATCGTTTGCGTCCTCGATGCCCTAGACGAATGCAAGGAGGAAAGCAGGCGCGAAATTATCGATACACTTGGAAAGTTTTACTCAACGAGCGAGGGACGATCGACTACTTCGAAACTCAAGTTCCTCGTCACCAGTCGTGGCTATCAGGATCTCGAAACATCCTTCCAGAACTTTGGAGAAACTGCAGCGTATATGCGCTTTGACGGGGACGACAAGTCTGAACAAATTCGCCGAGAGATCGATCTCGTCATCGATGCCAGAGTACAAGACATTGCGGGTGGTTTTACCCCTAACGACCAGCGCAAGATTTCTGAGCGCCTCAAGAATATGGAGAATCGCACATACCTCTGGCTACATCTAACATTCAATATCATCGAGAAGGACCGCGCTGGTTATGGAAAACGTTCCGACGTGGAGAAGCTGTTGTCTAAGCTGCCATCCCAAGTCGCTGATGCATACGAAAAGATCTTGAGCCGAAGTACAAAACCTGAACGAACGAAGCTTCTCCTTCAAATTGTGCTCACTGCAGCCCAGCCTCTTACTCTCGACGAGGCGAACGTTGCGTTGACATTGGCTTTACAAGAGGAAGAGCTTACATCTCACGCGGCACTAGAGTCCGAGCTATGGCCAAGAGCGAATTTTCAAAGCATTGTTAACGATCTCTGCGGCCTTTTTATCAGCGTTTATGAGGCAAAGTTGTCCTTCATTCATCAGACGGCTAGAGAGTTTCTCATCAATCCTGAACGCCAAGGTACATGGGAAGGGAGCTTAAACGAGGCAAAGTCGCACACTACGATATCTAAGTTATGTCTCCATTACATGCTGCTACCCGATATCGGCAACCCAATTGGAGATGACTCTACCAAAGAAGAATACCCGTTTCTGTCATACGCAGCGGCCCACTGGCCTTTGCACTATGGGTCGCAGGAATCTGCCGTTGCGGAGCAGGGTCTGAAAGATGCGCGTATGCTCTGCAATATAGCTGGGCATCAAGCAAGCACATGGGCAATTAGCTATCTTGAACAGAGATATCTAGAGTATGCAGGTTGGTCAGACTTAGCTTTTGCGAGCTATCTTGGTCTAAAGCAGGTCGTCCAAGCTATCTTGCTTGAGGAGAAGACAGACGTCGATATGCCAGGCGGAACCTATGGCAGGGCGCTGCAGGCAGCATCAGTGAAAGACCACCAGGAGATTGTTGACATACTACTCCATGCCGGCGCCGACGTCAACGCGCAGGGCGGATACTACGGCAGCGCACTCCAGGCAGCTTCAGTTAGGGGCTACGAGCAGGTATTGAAGGTGCTGCTCGACAAGGGCGCCGACGTTAACGCGCAGGGTGGAGAATACGGCAACGCACTCCAGGCAGCTTCAATTGGAGGCCACGAGCAGGTAGTGAAGCTGCTACTCGACAAGGGCGCCGACGTTCACGCGCAGGGTGGACTCCATAGCAACGCACTGATTGCAGCTTCAAAAGGAGGCTACGAGCAGGTAGTGAAGCTGCTGCTTGACAAGGGCGCCGACGTCAACGCGCAGAGTAGAAACCACAGCAACGCACTCCAGGCAGCTTCAGTTGAAGGCTACGAGCAGGTGGTGGAGCTGCTGCTCGCCAAGGGCGCCGACGTTAACGCGCAGGGTGGACCCTGCAGCAACGCACTCCAGATAGCTTCATTCAACGGCCATGAGCAAGTGGTGGAGCTGCTGCTCGACAAGGGCGCCAACGTCAACGCGCAGGGCGGAATCAACAGCAACGCACTCTATGCAGCTTCAAAAGGAGGCCACGAGCAGATAGTGAAGCTGCTACTCGACAAGGGCGCCGACGTTAACGCGCAGAGTAGTTCCCACAGCAATGCACTCCAGGCGGCTTCAGGTGAAGGCCACGAAAAGGTAGTGAAGCTGCTGCTTGACAGGGGCGCTGATGTTAACGCGCAGGGTGGAGAATATAGCAACGCACTCCAGGCAGCGTCAGTTGAAGGCCACGAGCAGGTAGTGAAGCTGCTGCTTGACAAGGGCGCTGACGTTAACGTGCAGGGTGGACTCTACAGCAACGCACTCCAGGCAGCTTCAAGAGAAGGCTATGAGCAGGTGGTGGAGCTGCTGCTCGACAAGGGCGCTGACGTCAACGCGCAGGGTGGAAAATACGGCAACGCACTCTACGCGGCTTCAAGAGGAGGTCACGAGCAGGTAGTGAAGCTGTTACTTGACAAGGGCGCCAACGTAAACGCGCAGGGTGGACCCTGCAGCAACGCACTCCAGATAGCTTCATTCAACGGACATGAGCAGGTGGTGGAGCTGCTGCTCGACAAGGGCGCCGACGTTAACGCGCAGGGTGGACTCTACAGCAACGCACTCCAGGCAGCTTCAGTTGGAGGCCACGAGCAGGTAGTGAAGCTGCTGCTCTACAAGGGCGCGGACGTCAACACGCAGGGTGGAAAATACGGCAACGCACTCTACGCGGCTTCAAAGAGAGACCACGAGCAGGTGGTGAAGCTGCTACTCGACAAGGGCGCCGACACCAACGTTGAGCAAGGCAAGGTTTAGGGCTGCGCAACCTCAAACCTTCATTAGCTCTACGCTCAGCTCATCATGTATTTAGCCCCCGCGCTCTGATCTGTCATATTTAGGATACGATTCTCACTCAGGCAGCTTGCTCGTATATATATCATTGTTCTCTCTATTTAATCAAGGGCCAGGATCGGCATAACTACATACTGTATTGATATGCCACAGGGAAGCGTCGAGCATGCTCTAGATGTAGGTAGTAGTCAGACGGCTACTTCTAGAACTACGTACGCGTCAATGATCTTGAAATCGTTGGAACATTCCGTCCCGCTGAGAGGCTTTCAACCGCCTTCTTCCCTGCCCGGCCAAACTGAGAAATGATCCACAGCATGAGCAACAAACAGAGATCCTCATCGAAGACTGGCGCCCTAAAGGACAATAGTGTTACAGCTATGTAGACTTGTCAATGTGAGATTCCGAAGGTCCGAATTGCAAAACTGTCTCGCGACTCAGGGACGGACATTACCATAGCTTTATAGACCTACAAAGAAGAATCAACTTTACATGTCTTGCACAGGGTGTCTCTCAACCTAGGGATTGCCATTAGTGGGTCACAACAACCTAGTTCTCATGACGCATTGGAGACTGTAAACGAGAGTTCTTCTATTCCTATTCATACAGGGCGCTAAAGCGCCTATCTTGCGGCTCGAAAGCGCACGCAATTGCTCAAAGAACCATCCCAGTGGTATCCCAAAATTAGCTCCTCGCGGAGTACATGTCTTGAACGCCCTCGCCAAACACCAGTTCGCCATGCCAATCCCAATCGATAACGAAAAAAAGCCCAAAAATAAAATATCAGCACTAGCGTCGTCACCGCTTCTTCGCATAGCTATGCGCGCGCTGCATAAACTGATCCTCAGACTCGGAACCGTTGAAGAAGAAATCCGTCTCCATGTACGGCGTCCCCAGATTGCTCTTAGGAGCCGGCCGAGCGCCAGCCATCGCCAAAGATTGCGCGAAACCCCCCAGCCCTGCCTTTCCGCTGCTGTGCTGTAGCTTGTTCACGTCCCGCCACCATTTGTCGCGGGGATCGCCTAGCTCAGTGGTCAGATCAGAGATGACGGAAGGAGGCGGTGGGATCGATGCCCACTCTGACGCGTCTTCTTCCGAATCGACGTGAGTGTCCACCTGCAGCTGCTCTTGTGCGAGCTCCTTCAGCTGCTCCTGGGAGCTTTGGATGCCTGCGCCCTTACTGCTATGGCGGTCTGGAGGTGTGGGCCGGGACGGCTTGAACGATCGGGTAGCTAGAGGGCTGTTGTTGTAACCTGGTGAGGCTTGCGGGTCGCGTGTCGACGTGTCGAGCGTCAACTTTTCACGATACATGCCTCGGAGGCCGTCTGGGCCTGTAGTGGGGGTCCTAGGAGCGGCATTGGTATTCCGTACAGACTCCGTCTGTGCGATCGCCACTGGGGAAAGGTAGTTCAGAGGCTTGGAGCGCCGGGGTGTGCGGGCGACGGGCTTCTGGGGTTGCTCCTGGTATGACTCTGGAATGGGAGGTACTTCCGGCACCGAGGATACCGGTCGTACGCCCTTCAAAGACGCATTGGAAAGCCGCTTCTTTAGATCTTGGATCGACTTATGGCCATCGTTCTTCATGCTGAGGAAATTCCTCGCGCGATCTGAAAGAGCAACATCATTTAGGGAGTCCTTGCTGCTCTTGACGTGGGGAGAAGCGGGTTGGCTATAGTAGTCCGAATCAAAGTGGCTCGTGGATGGGCGAGACTCGTCGATACTGTACACGCGCGACGGGCACCTGTTGGAACTACCATCAACCGCTGTGTGATATGTTCCAGAAGACACAGTGCGGGTAGTCTGAGATTCCAACAGTTGGTCCTTTAACTGCGAATTTTCCACCGCGAAAATGCCCTTTTCGCCTTCGAGTCGGATAATGATCTCGGTAGCCTCCTCCAGCGCCGCGTTCTGCTTCTCCATGTTGGCCACGCTCTCTTCTTGTATCTTCAAAATGGCCATGTTGTGATCCCGGAGCTGCACCGCTTCTTCCGACACGTTTTGCAGCTGAAGTGTCAAACGCTGGTTCTGATCTTGAAGCTCATGGTTCTCTTCTTCCAGCGGCTCCAGCTCTTCAATGCGCGCGTGTGCCTCTTCCACCTCGTCCTTCAGATCGTTGTTTTGCTTCCTGACAAGTTCAAGTTTCATGTTGAGACTGAACAAGGCCTCCTTCATCTTCTCCGTCTCCACCTGCAGCTCGCGCTGGGTGCGCATGCGCGGTATCCCTCCATCGCTTGGCCTCCGGGACCAACGTATTGGTGTGACTTGTGTGGCATCGTCTTCGCTCTTGGCCTGATCTAGCCACGGATCGGATCCTGTCTTCCTAAGCAGCGCTGACCGAGGAAGTATATCGGGAGTGGGTGTCGCAGTCTGGGGTGCCGCATTCTGGGAAGTCGCGTTCTGGGAGGTCGTGTTCTGAGGAGTCGCATGCTGGGCCCGCTTCGCTTGCAGGGCAAACCGTAGGTAGTCGCTCTTCGGCTCCACGGGAGTAGATGTCGTGGGATTCGGGGTACTGGGACTCTGTGGGGTCGCGCGCGCGGGGCGGGTCGAGTTTGGGCTCGACATGGCGTTCACGTATGTATGTCTTGGTGTCGGATGTCCCACTTTACAATCTCGGACGGGTCCGGTGGTTGTTGTCTTATAAGGTGAGACCCGGGCTGTACAATGTCTTTGTCCTAATCGAAGTGCGTGAACCAAAAGTCACTCGGTGCCTCCTTGCGCTTCGCACCACAATGCAACTCTATCGCTAGGACAGGGCTGGTATATGCGTGGCGTGATGTGATTGGAAAAGTCCGTCGCGTTGAAGTTGGATGGGACCCTACATGGGTAAGACGTGGAAGAGGTGTGAGTCTGCGTGGTGTCGAAAGTGATGCGGAACGTGAGTGAGAGCCACGGTTCAGATGGTCGCACGAGAATGATTGGGCGAAAAGCGAAACGTTGAGTTGTAGAACAAAGGACCGTATGCCCGTTCCATAGCTTGCTGGACGAGATATTCGCAAAAGAAAGCAGAGCAAAGAAGCGGCGCAGTCGACGAACGAAGTTGGGAGACCCGGTGTCCAGGAAACGCGTAGAGCTGTCAAAAAATGCGGATTCCACGTCCCTGCAGCAATAGCGCGTCCAGGGTCCTTTCGCGTCGAGCAACGCCCACGCAGTCCAGGAATGCAAATGGGGATAAGAAAGAGAAGCAAGAACTCGGCGACCGTTGCGACGACAGTCGAGAACGAGGACGAACACGAAGAGTGTGGGGAGGTTGGGCGGCAGAAAAGCCGGGGCGCACTCCTCAAACACGGACCGTCGTTCTTTTTCAACGGCAAAGGGAGCTAGAGGCCGGCACGACGGGACTCGTGAAGCAGGCGCATCCCGCTGGCGTGGTATTCCTGCGCTATTGGTCGATCACCGCGCCGGTGCTGTGAATGGCAAGGATTCGCGCATGCCCATCCTGGTCGTCGTGTGCTCATCACGCGTGGGCTCCAGGAACAGAGAGAACGGCGACGATGAGGGGCTGCCCCTGAGTGCTCAGTGCTAGTAATTATAGTTAGTGGATTGCTTTCTTTTTCCGTGGACGTTGTTGCGGATGGATGGGGAACGCCTTTTTGCGTCTTCGAGGGGGTGGCTGCGGTTTGATGCTAGTCGAGACGGAGGAGGCTACTTCAAAACGCCTCACATTCGACATCTTTGAGAGCTCACAATGCGACTGTTGTCTCAGAGCCCAACCAACTTATCGACATGACGCACGTAGATCTTCGTTAAGTTAGTCGGTCCCGCTGTCAGCTAGCGGTCATATTGTACAATATTGTAGGCGTTTCGGCAAAGTTTAGTCAAGCTCCCGCCGTCAACTAGTAGCGGACCAACCTCAATAGTCTATGCAGCCAGACTTGAGTCATTTGTCAAAGTTTGGTCGGGCTTCCGCCGTCGACTACCGATGACGCTCCGATGGAGAAAGCTGAGAGCAACATGGCGTCAGTCCCTCATATTGAAGGGCGATCGGTTTGGATGTGGGTACTGCAGATGCGCCGCTAGCTTGATCCATTGTTGACGACGTGAATGTCGCAGTGGTCGTGCAGGTCGCATCGGTCAGAATAGGAGACAGCACCTCTCAACTCAAACAGAATCCAACCCTCTTCCAAACACAAAGGCACGACTGCCCAGTGCCCCACCCCCCATTGAATCCACAGCAACCTCAATATCTACTGCCGACAATACCCCTACACCACTGAAAGTGCTGTCCTGCCACAATGTTCCACAACATCCCCTCTCACCGCGGTACCCTGGACCGAAAACACAGCACAGCATCCACAAGCCCCCGATTCAATTCTCTGCACAACACCTGACGATAGCCTTCCGCAAACCCCGGAAGGCTCGGGTCGGATCGGACCGGGCCCGTCTCGCACCGGATTTAGAGAGGTATTGTGTTAAGTATATGGTATCGAACATGTATCTCCACTGGTACGCCGTCGCGCAACCCGTCTCCCGACTACCCGTCACGGCGGGCGTACAGACGACTTGACAAGCTGAACAGAGCATCGTACACACGGCAGCCGTAGCTTCAACCGCACCGAATCACTCCATCGAGACAGCCACACCCGCCTCCTCAAGCCTCCTCTCCCACTCCACCCTAAGTCCCTCCAACACTTCCCAAGCCCTCCTCCCATCCTGCTCAAACCTCTTCTTCCACTCCTCCGACACATCCTTCGCAAAAGGACTCCTCCCCTTCCGTTTCACCTCGCCCATTCTCCCACCCCATCCCCACCCCTCCACCTCAGTCCTATCCACCCGCTCCTGTCCCCACCAATCTGTCGCACTGCCCCATTTGGCAACGCCCTCACGCTCCTCCATATCATCCAGCGTGCTTTGCTTCGCTAGCGCAAGCCACACCATAGCCGTAGCACCCTTTTCGGCTGTGACGGGGTGCCATGGGCTGCCAAGCCAGCGTGCCACGTACATGACGAAGAACATGGCGTATTCGAGGATGAGGGGGAGAGCAAAGATGGAGGTGCCGCAGATGCCGGGGTGTGATACGTAGATACGGGGGGGTTCGGTGGGGGAGTCGGTTTTCCCGGCGGATAGGTACGTGTTTACGAGGGGGGCGGTGGAGGGAAGGGTCGAGGTGATGCCCATGAGGTCGGTGAGGCGTTTCAAGGCCTCGTAAGGTTCATCGCTGGACAAGGCTTGGATGTCATCTAGATCGAGACAGTGCTCGTAGGCTTCCAGACTACTTGTCCAGATCAATCTACCTCTTGTGTGCTCGTCGTCGTCATGTCGTGCGAGAAGGGGCGCAAGGTAGTGTCCCAAGAGATAATGCCCGAAGAAGTTGGCGCAGAAGACCTCTCCGAGTGGAGGTTCTGCAACTCTCTTGCCGTCCTCAGTACCAGGTATCTGAGGCTTTGCCGTCCGTCCCTTATCCGCGATCTTAAACGTCGGGTAGGTGAGGGCGTCCTTCAGCCCGGTGAGAATGGTCCATACAGCGCGGCCCCAGTTCAAGTCTGTCCAGCCGCCAATGCCCGCATTACAGACCACGGCGTCGAGCTTCGGCGTCGTGTCGCGAAGCCTCTTGCACAGCTTCTGTACTGACAGCAAGCTCAACAAATCGAGCCTTTCCTGCCTCAGATGTATGCGTCGCTGCAGCACCATGGAAATGCCCGGCACTGAGCGCTCAGCCTTGCGACATGCCTTCTTCACATGTTCCTGTAGCTTCTCGATGGTCGCGTCGCCTTTGCGTTGATCGCGCGTTGTTACTATGAGGACGAGCGATTCGGATTGCGGGCGCGTTTGGAGAAATTCGTCAATCAAGCGAGTGCCGAATCCCAGGCCGAGGCCGCTGCAACAGGGTCAATGAACAGTCTCGAGGTGGAACGGGAGATGTTTTACCTATTGGCACCTGTGACGAGAACATAGTACCCATTCTCTGGTTGTGGGAGGTCTTCCAGTAGAGGCATGGCTGCTGATGCATAGGAGGCCTTGGGGGAGCCCCCGAAACTTGCCGACTTCGGGCTGGCCCGGTAGAGTCACGTGCCCTAAAACCGATCACCACATCGAAAGTCGAAGTGCTCTCTCGTAGGACAAGAAAAGAAACGCAGATTGACTGGGATTCCGCACATCTCGATCTACACTTTCTTTGTCGGTCAAAGAAGGTATCGTACGACTCCATCGAGTTAAAACTACCCATGGACGTGATTAGGTAGACTGTTGTCAAATCACATGCAGCGTTAGTCAACGTCGTCCGACAATATTAATAAGGTTTTGCCAGCGTCTGCCCCTTCACGTGAGGTACACACGGATTCATCATCGCTTCATCCCTCTCGACCATTGATGCCCAACGCTCAGAATGGTGCTCGGAGTGATGAACCGAAGGAGCACCGAGAGACAGCCCAACAAAGCGCCGGTAATTTTTCTGATCCCCGATTGTCTCTATCCACCTACGCCGCTGCAGCACAAAACACTGTAGCTATCGTGAACGACAACAACACAAGTACCGCACAAGATTGTCCCCTCCCACCAGGAACGCCGTCCTGCCTACCCTATATATGTTAAAAGGCCAGCGAACCTAGAGCGACGATACCCAATCTTTGCACAACGCAGAAGCGTGTGAAGCTTGCAAAGCTTCATGTGCGAAGGAAGGATGTCAGTCAATCTAGACCTGACGTTTCGCACTCACGGTAGGTGGCGCGGGGAGCGGGGAGACGGGAAACTTCACTAGAAGGACCGATGCGAAGGCTGGGGTGTGAACATACACTGCGCCCCGTTCAGAGAACAACAGCTTCTTGGGATCTAAGGAGAGTCGCCGTTAGTCGAAACGGAGTGGGGAATGCGTTTCGACAAAGTTGCGACAGATGACAGACATTCGGAGTCTGGGACTGACACGTCACTGAGGAACGCGTGGGTCGAAGGAAGTCTCGAACTGACATGTCACTGAGCTGTGGCTATTGGGTCGGAAGTAACGGTTGGTTACAATACGGGTCGCTCTATTCGCGGGTGTAGCGGGAAACCAATTGTGTCATGAGTGCAGTTGGCGGAGTTGACTCCGCTAGTAATTGTTCTGGTAACACACTAGAAGTGTGTTGGGCGGCACGGTAGCTTTGCACGGGACGATTGGTATGGTAGGGCGTCGAGATAGAGTTCTGAGTGACTGCTGAAGCTCTGTACATGGACTGTCTATCAGCATTAGCTCTATGCTTCTTCCTTTTCACTTTCTTGATAGGTACCAAACCTAGAGGGCTTGGAAATTCGAAACCTTGTCGACAGAAGATTGAACCAATTATTGCAAGAAGTCTACTCGAGCAGGCTTAAGAAAACCACCATCTCGACCTTGAACAAAGAAGGCGGTATGAGGGGAACAATCTTTTTCACGCCTCTGTAGCACTACCCGGCCCGACTCGTCTCGCACTTGACTGCTCGGGCCGAGCCGGAAAACCGTTATACAGGTGCTAACCCAGTCGGTGCATCCTCATCCTTCAGTAGCCAAGCGGGCGACAAGTTTCCAGCTGGCGGACACATCCAAGCGCGTCGTGCACATATCCACACCGCTGATGCGGTATACCCCGTACAAGCGGATAAATGTCGCATGCCGGCCGGTATATAACGCCCATTATGCCGCGATCTCCCATACGGGAAGGGATACGAACGGATTCGAGAACCGAGGTGACGACAACACCGCGTCGTGTGTGCGTCGAGAGGCATTCCGACTCGGATGTTGAAACGCAACTGTTTCGAAGACGCAACGTCGGCGAGGGTCGAAGATGACGCGTTGCCGGCGCCGCGACTCCATTTGCATCCTTGTCCGGACTTAGGAGGATATGCCGATGCGTGTTATCGATGTACCGGTAGTGGTTTCAACTTCCAAGGAATGCGTGTACTGCGGAGTGTTCGACCAGACTTCGAGGTGCATGAGGTGCACGTGCGAGCCTGGATTTGCAGGGGCCCCACCTAAATGCGGAGCTCCGACTTCTTTGACCTGGTCTTGGGTAGGTGGAGGTTGATGCATGATCAGAGCTGTGATGTACCTTGGGGTATGGCGAGTAGTCTGCCACGAGCGGCTGAATACATGGTTGCAGAACCCATGGAGGGATCTTAGGACGCGTTGTTTAAGGGTATACTCGGTCTGGGTATATACGAATGGCGGACACTGCCCGAAATCCGTCTCAAGCAATCGTTTCTATTGTCTGGTGTCTTGATAAGCTGTAGGTACCACTCGTGCACTCGTGGAGATGTCTGGCACGGGACTTCGTGGAGGGTGGTCCCACGCCAAATTCATGTACCGGAGCTAGGCGTCCTGGAAGGTCTCTTCAGCAAGGAAGCATCCCTGATGCAAAGTATACAAGACCTTGTCGTCTTGTTCTAGAACTACACTAGCTCAATCTCTGTATGTCGCGTGGGTAAACCCCAAGTCATGGAGCAGGCTCGAGCAAGCCCTGTGAATGGCTCCGAAAACCCTGATCAGCATCAGCAGCTGACGCTCCGGGTCTGACCAATGGTGATAATGGGGGCAAATATTCATGATTATGGACTGTGGTTGGTTGGGTTTGAAAAGTAGCATATCCTCCTCGACAAGCCCCTGTTCTTACTCGGCACCGGCGCAGGGGAAATTCCCAGAAAGACCAGTCCGGATGCTGCCCGGCGGCCGAAGCTACGATACAAAGGGATCCATGACAAGGTAGATATTGATATCTTCGTCAGCCGTATCGCGGGTCCAAATGGCCCCAAAGCTTCTTTCCGGAATGATTCATCGTCGAGCTCTAATCTCGGAAACATTAGACCGGCATCACTTCAAGAACCAACACCTCGTAGCGCGCCTCCGATTTCGTCGACAGAAATTTGGCGAAGCTATGAGACCACACGTTCGAAGTTCGATTCCTTTCGCTAGATCGCCAATACTAAACGGTGACGCCGCTGCATGAAACAGCACTCACGTGGAAGCCATCAGGAGCAGAACCTTGCATGGCTGCGTGGCTATCAGTTGCACGGAACAGCTTCCGTGTTCCCACAAACAAGGATCCAGAACCAATAACATCTAATATTGCGTCAAGGCGGGCGCTCCGACCCCCGCACAGAGCACCGGAGGCATAGCCAAAAGATAAAGGTTGCTCGCGAAGAAGCTCCACGCCACCATGATTCGATCCCAGTAACGTGGTGAGTTTCGCAATGACAATGTACGGAGGTGAGAGGTTGAAGAGTTTGAGTCAGGGATCGCCGCATGCTTCGATTGGTCAGATCTGCTGTAACTGGGCGATGGTGTTCAACTGAGGCATATAGATCTGCGACGAGTCTAAACGTCGTGGTAGGTGGGAGAACTGAGAGACGGTGTCGGGCGCATAATTGCGCTCGTCTTATATGCCCAGGGCTGATATACACCCTCCTCCAGCGTGTGCAACGTGTTCATTACATATCATCATGCGAGCGCACCTCGGGCCACGAACGAGTTCCCATCCTGACTGGCGATCAATGCTCTCCGCGCTATTGTATCCATGCAACAGCGGATGAAGGCCCTCCGCCGGACAAAGCGCGACCCTGCGATGTGCTCAGAATCAAGATGCGGAGTGGGCAGCTCCTCGCCGTAAGAGCACCACCACAATCAGCGGGCAAGCCATCCGGCACATCGGAGAAATTTGCGTCATGGCGATAGGACGCGTGTGACTCGGAGTCGAAGCCGACTCGCATCTGACGGCTTGCCATGCTGTGCCTGTGACGTATGATCGCGGTGCAAAGGTGCTACGGCAGTCTGGCCCGCTCCATTGCCGTTGTGTAAGACAGGCGCCCGGCACGCATTCGAGTGAGCACAGCCGCGTGGCATCCGTTGTATTCGCACCCTCTACGGCCGTTGTGTGCCTGTGGAACCGCGAGATGAGACGAGGTTGTCCAAGCAGCTGCAGGAACCATGCGTCCTGCATCCCAGCCGACCAGTGAGCACAGCCCGCACCGAGCGCCGCACATTAGCGACGCATATGGCGTCAACGGCTTCGCGCGCCGGCGAAAGGTAGTACGGCAGGACATATGCATGATTCAAAAAGCGAGCTCATAACCTGGAAGACGACAAGTAGACGAGTGTGACGGTGGTGGTACAGATGGATTGTGGTACATTTTGCTATCAAGAAATATGTGGAAAACTTTTGCCTTTGTGGGTATTGTGCTCTTTCCTGCCGTGCCGTGCCGTGTGCGCCTTGCTGAAATGTAGAACCGTATGACTGATCGAAGAAGCGTGAAGATTGAATGGTGGTTGGCGTTATCGCAATGCTCTGTACGCAGAGCTTTTGCAGTCACCTGGAGGGTGGTCAGAGGCAAGGTGCGGGGCGCGGAACCATTTGAACGAACCGCAGTTTTCGTCGAGTCTGTATTCTCTGCCCAACAATCAGCTTTGCACTTGAGCGAGCGGGGGGATCCCTCATACACTGCCACAACATTCGGTTGACATCGTTTTTGCGTCTCTTGATATTTTGTACACCAGGCGCGGACCGTATACCGGAGATGCGAGCATTTGTAGTGAACTTGGGTGTAATCGCACATGCCGGTGAACGAATGACGAGGTGTAGGGAAAAGAATGAGTGGCTAAGAGACCGGTTCGAAGAGTGGTCTTGAAAGGGCCGGAGGTGTAGTAGTTACTAGCTTGCTGCGGTCGGAACCGTCATAATATAGGAGCTGGCCACCGCAGCCATGTAAGTGGATCACAGCGAATGGGTGTGTCGCAATGCAGGGACCGTGGTATGGGGCTCCTATAGAGGGGGTTTTGGTACTGCAGGCAATTGCAAGCAGTGACAGCCAGCGGAGCCGTGTGCCCGGGTGGTGGCCGAAGCATTTTGCGAGTGAGTGGATATCCTGTTTGAAAAGGGACCCTGTTTCGGCGACGTGCGGATAGGTGGGAGGGGCCGACGACAAGCACATTAGTACAGGGAGTACTTTGCTAAGGTGCTTGCGTGTAAAAAAAGAGCGGCACTAGGTCAAGGTGACGGGCAGAACGTCTGACAGGGTTCTACTGGTCGCGGAGAGCGGAAGAAGGGACGCGGATGCTCGCCTCGGTACTAGCTGTGGCCCGCATACAACCTTATTTACCACACTTCTCACAGGGCGGTCTGATCTGCGGCCACGGTTCTTTGTTGACTGCAAAGAGCGGCGCGGGTGCACTGTTGCGGGCTATGACAGGTGGGGTGAGATCCCAGCTCCACGCATCCGCCGTCTGGGTGGTCGAGGGCCCAAGCACCGGCGCTCCTCCGCCATGCCATCGAGTCTTGATACCCAAAGACTCCCTCAGGATGCAAGACAAAGGCCATCCACCCGCGTGCATCCGAATTCCCTATATCTTTGAAACACCGTCTCTGGGCGAGTGTCTGCTTCGGCTCGCACTCGCGTTCCCGCCCGGGAAACGGCGTGAGCACCCGAAATCCGCGGGTTGCGCAATGATACTGGCGGCGTGCCGAGTGGAACGGCCCTCCGAGTCGGATCGTGTCATGCTTCTCAATGCACCCGTGGCCGCCGTGGAAGCGGAGTGCGTGTTCCTTAGCCCTTCCTGCAGCCGTCTGCGACTCAGTCCCTGGTTTGGGGTCCACCCAGTTGGGGCCGGCTTAATGTTTGGGTCTGTTATAGACTGTCGACCACGCCTCATTGAGTGTCCCGGAGTAGGCGAGCTGTGTGTCGAGACGCACCGTGCAGGTGCAGCAGGCCAGCATTGAGAACCCCAGCTTCCGTTTCGCCAAAGCAAAGGCTAACACGATATTGCGCGTAGGCATCCACTCCCTCGGAACCTCGTCCGCAGGAGCACAGTCCGCGCAGAGCACCTCAGTGCCGGCGAAAGCACCGAGGCACGAGTTAGACTCGTCGCCATCCATGGACCTGGCACCACTGGGGCACTGCCCACAGGGCAAGGAGCTGTGGACGGCGCAGGAACGTCGTGATGGAGGCCATGCACGCATAAAGCGGTGCGGCCACAGCGCGAAGGCTTCCAATTAGTTTGCGCAAAACGACAACTGCAGACGCATTCTGCAACCACGCCGCTTCGAACCAGGTCAGACGGATGTATCGCGGATGTATCGCCGATGCTACACGAGAACTCATCTTGATGGTAATGCCTACTGTCTCAGAAGTTGGTCAGGCATATACCCTACACCACCCTCCTGAGTTCGCCCAGTTAATTCAATCATCAGCATCGCTAGACACACGCGTCTCCTCAAACCGCCAAGGTGTGAATGGTCGGGGTCATCCGCAGCGGGAGCTACTGGGAAGGGAAAGTTGGACGTGATGTTAAGGTGTGTTTGCCCCCCTAACATCAGCCGACCAATAGTGGTATGGAGCACTTACCTCGGTGCCCGTCAGCTATCTAACAGCCATAACAGAGTTCTCGGGGCCAGGTCCCGACTCCGATCTGGGCAGGACGAGAGTGACGGACGCCCAAAGACAGTGGCTAGAGGGGTGATTGGAAAGCGTCAAACGCATTGGGCAAGGTCGTCAGATCCCTCCAGTCTGGTGATTGTCTGCCCCGCATCCTGGGGAGTCCCCTCCACACATATCCTCTCCGGCTATAGCAGGGCTATTAAGAGCTGTACGCGAACAGGCTAGGAAGTTGCGAGCAGCATGCTGCGGCCTCGCCCGTCATCGGTCGTGTCTCGGCACCTACCTTGCAAGTGCCGCTTTACCGTTGCCTACCCGATCATCGTATATGGCCACTGGTCCTGCGTGTCAGCAACGGGGGTAGTCCTAGGACCCCCCTACTATATTGGTGTAGAAAGAAGCAATGGCGCAGATGCAGTCGGCCACTTGCGGGTATATCAGACGTCAATTAATGATATAGGCTTAGAAGTCCAGTTCGCCCTCCTGCTCGTCCGGGTTGAGCCATCCGCGCGACATCTCGACCGCTCGGCCCCATTTCTTGAACATCATGTCGCTTTCCTCCTTGGAAATACTCGGCTCGAAAATCATGCGGTTCTTCTGATTGATCTCTTTGAGCTCGCTGAACTCTTTCCAGATGTCTACAGCAAAACCAGCCGCGATCGCGGCGCCGAGGGACGTCGTCTCACGCATTTCTGGGCGATCTACGGGAATGCCGCTAATGTTCGCTTGCGTCTGTGTGTGACCGGGTAAGTATGGGTGGCGTGATTCGACCGGAGTTGGGAGGACGGGTTGGTGGGCAAGCTACTTACCTGCATACATATATTGGAGTTGCTCATGCCCCCGTCGACTGCCAGTTGGGCAAGCTTGTGGCCGCTGTCAAGTTCCATGGCGTCGAGGATCGCTTTTGTTTGGAAGCATGTCGCTTCCAACGTTGCACGAGCGATATGACCACGCTCCGTGAATTGCGTAATGCCAAAGATGGTACCCTTGGCATCGTCAATCCAGTACGGTGCAAAAAGACCACTGAAGGCGGTCACGAAGACACAACCGCCGTTGTCTTCCACAGTTGCGGCTAGGTCGCTGATCTTGTGAGAGTGTGTGATAAAGCCGAGGTTGTTCATCAAAAACTTCACGCCACTACCTGCCACCGCAATGCTACCTTCCAATGCATACACAGGTTTGCGCCCTCGCCCAAAGTCGTATGCTATGGTGGCTAGCAGGCCATGCTTGGAGATGACAGGCTTCTCGCCTACGTTGTACAGCAGGAAGCAGCCCGTGCCGTACGTATTCTTTGCAGAGCCTGGGGTAAACCCTTGTTGACCGACAAGAGCTGCGGATTGATCACCCAAGCACCCTGTAATGCGGATGCCCTTCAGGGGACCACTTGCCATCGACCCGAACGAATCCGGACACGAGGATGGCACGATCTTCGGCAGCTTGATCTTGTTCCGGTCGAGCCCGAAGAAGCCCAGAAGCGTGTCATCGTATTCGACCTTGTGGAGGTTCACGAACATGGTTCGGGAGGCGTTGGTGGCGTCGGTGACATGGATGCGCTTCTCCTTGCCGTTGAGGTTGTACAGCAGCCAGGTATCGATGGTGCCAAACGACAATCGCGATTCTTCGTATGCTTTGCGAACCTCGTCGACATGGTCGAGAAGCCACAGGAGCTTGACCGATGATGGATATGTCGAAAGCGGCAGTCCGCAGATATCATGCAGCTTGTCTGCACCCTTCTTAGCCTTGAGCTCCCGCACCAAACCCTTGGTCCTGGTGTCCGGCCAGGCAATCGCATTGTGCAAAGGTTCACCGGTGTGGGTGTCCCATACCACGGTGGTTTCGCGCTGGTTAGTGATTCCAATGGCTTTGATGTCCGAGATATCATGACCCTGGTCCTTAAAAGCCTGGGTTGCCTTTTCTATGCATTGCTCTACGCTATCCAAAATTTCTTTGGGGTCGTGTTCATGCCACCTGCATCATCACCTGTGAGCATTACGAGTCGCAGCTAGAGGATGGCAATACTGACCCCGAATGATGGTAGATTTGAGAGAACTCGATCTGGTGCTGCGCGACAGGCTCGCCCGTGCCATTGAAGATGAGGAATCGCGTGCTCGTCGTGCCTTGGTCGATTGAGCCGATGAAAAACTGCTTCAGTTTCTTTTCGTCGAGGTGGTTTCCTTGTGCGCTGCTGGTCGCCAGGCTAGTCTCCTCTTTGGGTACCGGCTGCGGCTGTGCGCTTGCTGCTGAGCTTTTTTCGTCTGGCATGGTGCGTTGTTCCGCTGCTCGCAATGGAGCAGTGTGGAATAATTTTCTATCCAATATCGTGAGATTTTCCGGTGCGTGGTTGAAGTCGGCGCGGCGTGGTGTTGTGCCGAGCTCTTTGCGAAGTTGCGATGACGTTGGGTTGAAGAAGCGAATCAAAACTAGCGCGCACAAGTTCTGTTGAGGGTTATGGAGAATACAGAAGTGGATGCTGGACAGTACTGCGAGGACGAGACGATCTCATATCGTTAAATGACCGAGACGGTCGCCGCGGGCTTGGTGTTTCTGGGTGGCGCGCGGACTGCCATATGACGCTCGATGTTTGTTTCTGGCAGGTGAGAAAGCGGGGGAGGGGAAGCTCCACGAACCAGGGTTCGCAGGTGTTTTGACGCATGGCTACCTAGCCGTCATGTGAGGCCAAACAACCCTTGAATCTTCGTGTCAATTGCCTCCGTCCCGCACTCCAAGAGTCGATTGGTCAACAACTGGGCTACTCGACCAAGTGCATCCATCGTTCCTGGCATGGCTCGGCATCAAAATCGCAAGGCATGTGATCGCGCATTCGGAGGTTACAATTGTATAGAAGACTCCAAACTCCTATGCTTTGGAAAAATGTGATGATTATACTACAGGTGAAAACGCGATCAACTCCGGACTCGTCCCGGACATATGAATGTTAAGCATGGCTAAGCGCTTGAGCCTGACGAGAAGAAAACCGACGGAGAAATAACCACGCCGTTTTCGACAGTTATACCTACTCCTCCTTGTCATCTTCGTCTTCCTTTGACCCAGATTCGGCCTCTTTCTGGGCCAGGATACCCGCCTCCTCCCTCGAAAAGGTCTCTTGTGCGTCGTCTTTGAGCGTCTTAACTCTATCGATAGCACTGGGAATCCGGTGCTTGTCCGCGTCGGCAACCTCGCCGCGACCGATCAAACTGACCACGATGCTGGCACCAACGATGAATGTCAGCACGAAGCGGTACATGGCATACCACGAAGGTGTCCAGCCTTTGTAGGTCGCGCGGGTGTCCGCGTTGTACAGGAGCGTGAAGGCGCAGAACTGGGTGATGAGCGCGTATTCAACAGGCATCAACAAAGTCGGCCACGCCACTGCTGTAGCCGCCACCCCGATCGCGTAGCGAGGGTACCCTTGATGGCCACCATATCCGGCCCACTCGAAGCCCCAATGGATAGCACCGAGGAAGGAAAGAATCTGACGTTGCTTAGTTGTCATTCCGGAATTGACCTATCGTGCAACTCACTACCGCCCCATAGCCGACTTGCAACGGCTCAAGGAAGTGCAGCATTGTGCTCGCAGTTTGTGCCGACATTACATATCCATATCCGGCTACGGAGTGGTTGATCTCGTAGGCGCACGCTACGGTGGCAACGGAGGTTCCGAGATACGGGAGGACTCCAGCCATGCCGACATAGAGGGCCTGGCGAGGCACCTCCTTGAGGCTGAATGTGTCCCTGATCGTTTCCTGCCCACGGTCAACGGAGGCCCTGAGGAACTCTTCGAGCTTTGCCTACCAGATCGCCTGCTATGCCCTTGCTCACTTTCACTTCCTGGGGCGGCTGGTCCTCGCCGGTGACTTCTCCAAGCACTGGGTGTATACTAGAGGTGGCCGAAACCGTCTCGGGTGTTGGCTTGATTTCCTCCTTTGCATATCTCTTCTCTGCTTCTTTTCGCTCATTCGATACGGAACGCCGGGGGATGGTAGCTTGGATGGGCTTGAACTGAGCGATTGCCAATGTTTGGGGTCTTCTCGATGCGATGGAGCCGATCTGAGCAGCCCATTGAGCTGATGGTGGTGCGACGCGGAAGCTGGCAGCTGGGCGGATAGCAGGCGTCGGAATGGACCTCAGCGCGAGGCGCGAAGCTCCCGTTCGAAGCATGGTGAAGGGCGCGTCAATTGCTAGAGGCAGTGATGCAGAGGGCGAGTGTAAATCGACGAAGAACTGCACTGGAGCTGGGGAAGGAGACGAGGGAACCACACGAGAATGGCTGTCGAGCTGTTCCCAGCTTCCAAGCTCCCCGCCCGTTAGAGGAGGAGCTTCAGTCAGGACGCACGTGTGACGTCACGCAATGCACGTGACTCTATGCGCCACATGAGCTTTGTGTGGTTAGCGCTATCTTGGTCCATGCGCGGAAAATAGTGAATGCGCCGGCATGTTGGGGCAAAACAGGTTCGCTGGAACGGTGTTTGGTATCTAGGAGCGCCTGCGCCAGCGAGTGAGTCCCTTCACATCGATTCGCAAACCTGAGGCTAGCCCACAGAGGTTGCTCTTAGTGGTGGCATCGTGGTGCGTGTGGATGACACACCACGCATGGACTGGGTTGCTGGTGTGCGCTGTAAGGATTGCATTGCGAGCAGAGCGGGCAATGCTATCCGACGCAAGCGGTACGAAGTACAGAGAGACTTCTCGGGCTACCATAGCCATGCGCAGGGGTTTCACTGCCATGTAGTTGCTGCCTATATACCCAGACGATACCAGGACCCCAAGGCAGACGTGTGTTGAGCGAGGCTGGAGCTGTCGAGCTCTGAGCTGATGGCAGGCTGGGCTGGTACGACATGGCGGGGCTCGCTTAATCGACCGCCGCCAGTTGGCGGGGCTGTTGTGTCATGGTGGAAAGACGGCGAACGTCGAGAAATTTCTCGCAGCAGCACGAAACGGGCTGCGATGGATTGCGCCGCGGTGAATGGGAAATGGGCGTGCGACCGCTGCTGCAGCGCAAAAGTCGGCATTGTTTTGCCTCATCGGTGCGTCAGGCTGGGGCTCAGAGTGGGCCGTGGAGGCTGCTCGAAGCGCGTAGAAGCACCTGGTTGGCCCGTTAGCCACATCGAAACTTCCAGAAGAGCTTCTGAAAAACTGCCCTCCTCCGATACAAAAAGCCCTCCGCCGCACAAGCTGCTGTCTCTCCACTCCACACACCACTCAATTCGAAGCCTCACCTCCACTACAGTCTACCAGACTTTTCGTGAGCACTTTTAACGACTTCCTTTTCTTCTTTGATACCCAGACCACACACACGCCATCATGGCTCCCGCCGTCGGTATCGATCTAGGAACTACCTACTCTTGCGTGGGTATCTTCCGCGATGACCGCATTGAGATTATCGCCAACGACCAGGGCAACCGCACAACGCCCTCGTTCGTGGCCTTCACAGACACTGAGGTACGTTCCACCTGCAGAGCGTCCTCTGCCCCTCCATACTCGAGAACAAATGCTAACAGTCCCAGCGCCTCATCGGTGACTCAGCGAAGAACCAGGTCGCCATGAACCCCGCCAACACCGTCTTCGACGCAAAGCGCCTCATCGGCCGCAAGTTCGCCGACGCTGAGGTCCAGGCCGACATGAAGCACTTCCCCTTCAAGATCATCGACAAGGGCGGCAAGCCTGTTGTCCAGATCGAGTTCAAGGGCGAGACCAAGGAGTTCACACCCGAGGAAATCTCATCCATGATCCTCACCAAGATGAGGGAGACTGCCGAGTCATACCTCGGTGGAACTGTCAACAACGCCGTCGTCACCGTCCCTGCGTACTTCAACGACTCTCAGCGTCAGGCTACCAAGGATGCCGGTCTCATTGCCGGTCTCAACGTCCTGCGCATCATCAACGAGCCCACCGCGGCTGCCATCGCTTACGGATTGGACAAGAAGGCCGAGGGCGAGCGGTAAGTTTTTCACCTAGTCGAGTATCGAAGTCTGCGACGCGGATCCAAAGGGGTTTCAGTGCCTGTCGTCTTATGGCGCAGGGTGCAGCCCCCTCGGATCGCGACGCGCTTTGTACTCGAACTTCACATCGAGAACCCTTCGAACAGCTACTGACATTTCTCAGCAACGTCCTGATCTTCGATCTTGGTGGCGGTACCTTCGATGTGTCCCTCCTGACCATCGAGGAGGGCATCTTCGAGGTCAAGTCCACTGCCGGTGACACCCATCTCGGTGGTGAGGACTTTGACAACCGTCTCGTCAACCACTTCGTGAACGAGTTCAAGAGAAAGCATAAGAAAGGTGAGAATGTTCCAGTCCTTCTAGCATCATTTTAGCCTGTACTAACAATCGAGCAGATCTCACTAGCAACGCTCGTGCTCTCCGTCGTCTCCGCACTGCCTGCGAGCGGGCTAAGCGCACCCTGTCCTCGTCTGCCCAGACTTCGATCGAGATCGACTCTCTGTTCGAGGGTATCGACTTCTACACCTCGATCACCCGTGCCCGCTTCGAGGAGTTGTGCCAGGATCTCTTCCGCTCCACCATGGACCCCGTCGAGCGTGTCCTCCGCGACGCTAAGACTGACAAGTCTTCCGTCCACGAGATCGTCTTGGTCGGTGGTTCCACCCGTATCCCCAAGATCCAGAAGATGGTCTCCGACTTCTTCAACGGCAAGGAGCCCAACAAGTCCATCAACCCCGATGAGGCTGTTGCCTACGGTGCTGCCGTCCAGGCTGCTATCCTCTCTGGTGACACTTCCAGCAAGTCCACCAGCGAGATCTTGCTCTTGGACGTCGCGCCGCTGTCCATTGGTATCGAGACTGCTGGCGGTGTCATGACGCCCCTGATCAAGCGCAACACCACTATCCCCACCAAGAAGTCCGAGGTCTTCTCCACCTTCAGCGACAACCAGCCTGGTGTGCTTATCCAGGTCTACGAGGGTGAGCGTGCCCGCACGAAGGACAACAACCTGCTCGGAAAGTTCGAGCTTACCGGCATCCCTCCCGCGCCCCGTGGTGTGCCCCAGATCGAGGTCACCTTCGATGTTGATGCCAACGGCATCATCAACGTCTCTGCCCTTGAGAAGGGTACCGGCAAGACCAACAAGATCGTTATCACCAACGACAAGGGCCGCTTGTCCAAGGAGGAGATCGAGCGCATGTTGGCTGAGGCCGAGAAGTACAAGGAGGAGGATGAAGCTGAGGCTGGCCGCATCTCCGCCAAGAACGCTCTCGAGTCTTACGCCTACTCCCTGCGCAACACCATGAGCGATCCCAAGGTCGACGAGAAGCTTGATGCCGGCGACAAGGAGAAGCTCAAGGCTGAGATCGACAAGGTTGTGCAATGGTTGGACGACAGCCAGCAGGCCACCAAGGACGAGTATGAGTCGCAGCAGAAGGAGCTCGAGGCCGTCGCCAACCCCATCATGATGAAGTTCTACGGTGCGGGTGGTGAGGGTGGTGGTATGCCCGGTGGCATGCCCGGCGGTGCTGGGGGCTTCCCTGGCGGCGCTGGCGGTGCTCCCGGTGGTCAACACGACGACGGCCCTACCGTCGAGGAGGTTGACTAAGCGGATCGCTCTGCCTCGTCTCCTTTCCTTTGTTCCTTCAGCATACCACCTAGAGGTTTTCCCTTTGGGCGGCGGTAATCGGAGTTCACGGCTAATAGAGCCATTTCTTTCCGGGGTTTCTTCCATTGCATCGGATGAGTCACGATCACGATTGGGGTATGAAAAGTTTCCAGTTGGAGGACATGTATGTACTCTAATGGCGTGGAGCTAGTCCACCAGAGTTGAATGAGATTGATACCAGTTCATAAATGTTCCGCATGCTATGTGACAAGTTGAATGAGTTGAGATATGGGAGCCCGGGGTATCTATGAAGTTTCCTGTCGACCATGTCGATCCAATGCATATGTAAGGTTAATGATGCCATGCGCTACAGTCGTCTCCAACAATCTGCCTAACACGTCACAACGATCGTCGCAATCGCAAGATAGCACAAATCTTAAACCCACAGCCAATGTACCTTCTTACTCCCTATGTTCATATAGCGCTCAAGCCTCTTCCACCCTCCTGGCCTCCTCCTCAGCTCTGCCGAAAGGATTCTTGACCTCCTCCCCAGGTCCTCTCATCCGCCACACATCTTCACTATTCGGCTTCCCCCTTACCTTATCCACCTTCTCTTTGAAATGCTCCTGTACAGCCATTGCCTTCCGTTCAGCAGTCGTCGAGCTTAGCGACATGCAGAAGCGCCAGTCGGCCCAGTGTTCTGAACACGAGCGCAGTTGTCCGTATCGGTAGATATCGTTGAAATGGCCGCCGAGTGAGGAGCAGTAGAATGCGGAATCGAAGGCGGCGCGGCAGGACATTGTGGTGGGGAGGGAGGGGTCGTAGGTTTCGGTGGTAGGCGTAGAAGAGGGGGGTGACGAGGGGCCTAGATGGGGATGAGCGGCGTGGAAGTCGGAGTCGTCTTTTTGTGATTGTGTTTGGGGCTGCGACGGCAATTGCGATGGAGGTGTCGTGTCGGGGGCGGCGCGTATGGGTATTGAGGTGGGTGTGGGTTGTTGCGGCTCTGCTTTGCTTGCTGGCGGAGCGCCTGAGGACGACCATAACCAGCCCATGGTGTATGTTGTATGTTGTTGGTAATGCCTCTTCGATGTTCTCCTTGTGAGCTGCCCTGCAATGTTGTACCTCTGCAAGCGGCCGGTAGGTTTGTGATGCGCGTCGAAAAGTTGTGCTGGTAAATAATTTGCTGGGCGCGATTGGGAGAGCGGTTCGGATACGGTTGGCGGCGTGGCGTGGACGCGTGTGACACGGCTACTCGACAATCGGGCGGTCTGATCCTGGCGAGATTTGGTGGGAACGGGTTGTCTGTCAAAATGTCGGACGAATTGAGTCGAGCCAGGGCTTCGGAGCCGTCAGGTGACACGGGCCATGGTTCAAAACACCGTGGAGCTAGAGTCACGACATACGTCATGCATAGGCCGGCTTGCATCTGCAGCAGCCTGCCTTGCGGCGATCACTCCCCCCACATCTCAGCGTGTCCTTTGCGCGTAATTCTTTTCTGTCGCATTGCAGTTGCTACGCGTTGGAGTCTCGTAACTCCTCTTAATCTTATTCACGGGTCGCACCTCCCCAGTCTGACTGGTTGGCCTGATCGAAGCACAGCACTGCCGCACAGATTTCTCCACCCCCTCCATACCCACCACTACGCCGCCTTGTGTCCACAGCATACGATACCCACGGTCGCCTTTTACGCTCTTACGCTGCACTTCCCTATGACTTCACGAAGTTGCACCACCTGACGCCGCACACCCCATACCTTACCCATCACGACCCCGCCCCGACCTGGGTAACGGTCACTCTTCGCCACCATGCTTGAGGGGCTCGTCGCGAACCTGCTCAACAGGTTCTTGGGCATGTATGTCCAGAACTTCGACCCAAAACAACTCAATGTCGGCATCTGGTCTGGGGATGTCAAGCTGCGGAACTTGGAGTTGCGTCGTGAAGCACTCGACCAGCTTCGCCTACCACTCAATGTAGTGGCGGGCCATTTGGGATCCCTCACACTGTCGATACCCTGGTCGAATCTGCGAGGAAAACCGTTGAAGATCAACATCGAGGATGTCTATCTGCTAGCAGCGCCGAAGGAGGACGCCGATTACAATGCCGAGGAGGAAGACCGGAGAGCACACGCAGTCAAGATGGAGAAGCTGGATAGCGCCGAGTTGCTGAAGGAGCGGAACACCGAGGGCATGAGCGCAGAGGAGGAGCAGAAGAATCAGAGCTTCACGGCCAGCATGGTCACGGCTATCGTGGACAACGTGCAGGTGACGATCAAGAACATCCATATCCGATACGAAGACTCGATATCCGATCCCGGCCACCCGTTCGCCCTAGGCATCACGCTGGCCGACTTCAGCGCCATCAGTACAGATGAGAACTGGAAGCCGACCTTTATCCAAGGCAACACCACCTCAACCCACAAGCTCGCAACACTCGGCTCGTTCGCTGTATATTGGGACACCGATACAAAGCTCATTGGGACTGGCAAGGGCAGTCAGAGCAAAGATGAACAGGAGATTGATCACGACCAATTTATTGAGGACCTCCGAGAAATGATTGTTCGAGGCGAGAACCCCGATCTTGGCGACCACCAGTTCGTTTTGAAACCTATCAGTGGGCGCATGGGCTTGGAGATGGACAAGACTGGGAAGCCCGACCGACCGAAGATGAAGGCGCGCTTGCTCTTCGACGAGCTGGGCTTCATTGTCGATGAGGACCAATACCGAGATGCGCTGATGTTGGTTGACCTGTTCCACTACTTCATCCGACACCAAGAGTACAAGAGGTTCCAGCCCAAGTCATCTCCCAAGGAAGATCCTGCAGGCTGGCTGCGCTTCGCTGGCCAAGCTGTCCTCGACAAGATACACGACCGAAATCGGCGATGGAGCTGGGAATACTTCAAGGAACGACGAGATGACCGCAAGCAGTACATTGAGCTGTTCAAGAAAAAGAAGCGCGAAGAGAAGCTCACCGCGACGGAGGCGGAGGATCTCGACAAGCTTGAGCGGAAGCTGACGTACGAAGACCTCCGCTTCTGGCGGTCGCTTGCTCGCAACGAGCTCCGCAAGGAGAACGTTGGCGTGAAGAAGGCGCCTCCGAAACAGGGCTGGGGCTCTTGGATCTGGGGCAGCAAGCAGGAGGAAAACAAGGACGATAACACTCAGATCTCGGAAGAGCAACGCAAGGAGCTGTACGATGCAATTGCTTGGGACGAAAAGAAGGCAATTGCTGAGTCTGTCGACATGCCGAGAGAATACGTGAAGTTGGAGGTCAATATGAGTCTTCGTACTGGTAGCTTCACCCTCAAGCGCGACCCCCACGGCAAGAAGAACGAGATCCTCCGCCTTCTGTTCGATTCTTTCAGCACCCAGTTCCTGCAACGGACTGACTCCATGTTTGTGAAGGTCGCACTCGAGGGTATGCGTCTCTACGACGGCACTACGGAGGGCAGTCTTTTTGAGCAGATCATCACCATCAAAGATGCTCCCCCAGTTCCCGACGACAAACGAATTGAAGAGCTCAACGACGATGAGACTTCCAAGGAGGACGATGAGGACGCGGAAGAGGAGGAGAAAGAGGACCCGTTCTTCCAGCTCTCCTTCGAAAACAACCCTCTTGACGGAAGTGCTGATACCGCCTTGACCATGAAGCTTAAGGGTATGGAGTTTGTCTATAACCCGAAGTTCGTTGTTGAAGTGGCGAAATTCTTCAAGCCTCCGGAGCGACATATGGAGTCAATAGGAGCTCTCATGGAGACAGCTGGGGCTACTGTCGAGGGTATCCGTCAGCAAACGCGGGCTGGCCTAGAATTCGCTTTGACAGAGCATAAGACTATCAACGCACAGCTGGATCTGCAGGCCCCTCTCATCATCATCCCAGATTCGGTCACGAAGAAGTCAAGCAACTGTCTGATTCTCGACGCTGGTCACATCAGCGTCACCAGCGAGTTGGTGGACAAGAGTACTCTACACGACATCCAATCAAAACAGAAACACCAGTATACTGACGCAGACTATCGACGCCTTGAAGGCTTGATGTATGACAAGTTCCTTGTCAAGCTCAGCTCCACCCAGGTTCTCATCGGTCCCTCCATAGAGGACACACGAGCGCAACTGACGGTGGCTGGCTCAAACCTGCATATCGTTGACAGGATCAACATGGACTTCAAGGTCGAGATTTGCATCATTCCCAAAGGATCAGAGCTCACCAAGTTCCGCGTCTCTGGCAACCTTCCTGTGCTCCATGCTTCTATATCGGACGCCAAGTACAAGAATCTGATGAAGTTGATCGATGTCGCGGTACCCAAATTCAACGATGACCAGCCGAGCAAGCAGGTCGTTGAAGGTGCCAAGGGTCCATCAAACCTAAAGCCAACCAGCGAAGCAAGACCAAATGAGGATGCCTTGGGCAGACCTAGGTCAAAGTCCTTTCAGTTTGCTGCACAAGACCATGAGCTCGTCGTCGAGGATGAAGGTGACAGTGCCAAGGACGAGAAGTTCGAAGATGCCACTGAAGCGCAGTCAACGACTGACACCAACTTACATCAACGTAACTTTGAGTTCAACTTCACCGTCGATAAGCTCCAGGGCTCTCTTTTCAAATCAGACACGGAGGGAAAGAAACCAGACCAGCTGCTAGTCGAGCTGGTTGCAGAGCATTTCGACCTACACTTCTATCAAGAGCCGTTTGATATGGTTGCTGAAGTGAGCCTGAGGAGTCTTGCTGTCGTAGATCACGTTGAGGAAAACCCTCTTCCGGAGTTCCGAAACCTCATTACTTCAGAAGACACGTCAGCAGACGAACAGAAGGATCTTTTTTCGTTGAAGTTTGTGAAAGTCAATAAAGAGTCTCCAGAGTTCCAGACCAAGTACGAGGGCATCGCGATGAACTTGGACGTTGCAGTGTCGACTATCAACCTCATTGTCACAAGAAAGACGCTCTTGACGCTTTTAGACTTCGTTCTACTCACCTTTACCAACCAAGACCAGCCACAGAACCAGCAAGCACAGATCACCGACAAGACGGAACAAAACCAGGTCCAACAGGCGCCTCAAGCTGACCCAGATAAGATCCGCATTCGAGCCGAATTGAAGCGCATTGCTGTCGTCCTCAATAACGATGGCATCAGACTAGCGACGCTGAGTCTGAGCTCAGGAGATGTCGGCATCTTCCTTAACGGCAAAGCTATGCGCATTGGAGGACGGTTGGGCAACCTGTCCTTGGTCGATGATGTCAACCAAGGCGTTCCCGAGGAATCACCCATGCGCCAGCTCGTGACGATTGAGGGCAAGAATCTGGCAGACTTTACATACGAGACATTCGACAGCGACTTGGAGAGCTATCCCGGCTACGACATGTCGATCGCACTCAAGACGGGCTCTATCAAAATCAATTTCCTCACGGAGCCGTTCCGCAAGATAATGGAGTTTGCAGTCAAGTTCGGCAAGATGCAAGCCATCTTCAATGCTGCACGTCAGGCCGCTACGAACCAAGCGACCCAGATTCAGCAGCGTTCCACCAAGATGCAGTTCGATATTGTTATCAGCACGCCCATCGTGGTGTTCCCGAGAATGGTCATCTCGGACAAACCAGATCGAGACACCCTCACTGCAAATCTGGGAGAGATCTACGCGAAGAACAGCTTCGTTCCCTTGGACGACTCTGAGGGCGCAGACGTGGCGAACAAGATCTCTGCTGGTATCCGGAACATTAAGCTGACATCAAAGCTCCACTACGAGGGCGACCAATCAGAGGAACTGGAGCTCATCGACAAGGTCGACCTAGACTTCAACATCACAATGGTGGATCACAAGCCGGATCAGCAGCGGCCTGACCTGGAAATTAAGGGATCAATGTCGAACATCAACCTCAGACTCACACCGGAGCAGATGAAATTCGCTTTAGAGCTGTCGCGGACGATTCCGAGCGCATTTGCCACAGAGGCGGACGAAGTCATCGAAAAAGACATCCACCAAGAGCTTCCAGACTCGACTACCGGGCCCGCAAGGCGTCTGACCGATAAAGAAACGCCTACCGAAGAATCTCCCAAAGACGTTGTTTCCACCCAGGGACCAGAGCTACATGCCGAAGAAGGCAAGTGGACGAAGCTCGATCTCGTCTTCAAGATCGGCGCTATCGGTCTAGAGCTGGTCCAGTCCAAAGAAGGTGAACCTGTTGGCGACGTCGAGGCTGCAAGCTTGTCCAAATTCTCTCTCAACGAGACAAACGTCAAGCTACGCATGATAAGCGACGGTGCGCTTGAGGCGGAATTAGTTGTTCAGTCTTTCACTATTCGCGACAGCCGAGCACAAGGAGCGAACAAGTTCCGCAAGATCATGTCTTTGATCAACAACGACGTGAAACAGCAATTCATGGCGAGCGTATCCATATCGGGCGGCCAAGAGAAGAACTTGATCGCCCTTCTTACTATTGACAGCCCAAGGATGATACTGGCCTTGGACTACCTCTTCGCGCTGCAGGCGTTCGCTAACGCTGGGCTCGCCACCGACGAGCCTCTTGCCATCGATGACGAAACTGAAGCCGAAGATCCGGACAGCGACTCGGAGATCATGTCTCCAGACGGGTCGCGCTCACCGATAAAGCCCGATGCTACGCCCAAGCCTGATGAAGGTGGCATGAATTTGTCGTTCCGCGTTAATCTCGTGGACGCACAGGTCGTGCTGATCGCCAATCCCGCGATCTCAAGCTCGGAAGCCATTGTGTTGGGTACCAAGCAGGTCTTGGTTTCCAAGCAGCAGGCCATGACCTTGCAGGTTGACAAGGTTGGTATGTTTCTCTGTCGGATGGATCGCTTCGAGACGAGCCGGCTACGCATTCTCGACGACTTTAGTATCCAGACCGCTCTGGACATGCGAAACCAGGGCACCAAATCTTCGCTCACAAGCATCAATGTCGACATTGAGCCCCTTGTTCTTCGGCTGTCACTTCGAGATATCTTGCTCGCCATGCAGATCGTCAATCGCGCATCTGCCATGTCGGGAGGAAACGACGACAAGAAGTTGGCAAGCGATGAGGCTCAAAAGATCAAGCCTGGCACGCCTTCGAAGAAGCCAAAGTCTACTGTGGGCAAGGCAGCCTCCTCGAAGCCCGCGGCCAAGTCGCTTGCTACTAGACGATCTAGCCAACATGGCGCCGCACCTTCACTGCCGCCCAGGCCTGGCTCTGCTGTTCTTAAGCGCGAAGAGATGATTGTCAATATTGAAGGCATACGGGTCGTTCTCATCGGCGATGTTCACGAGATGCCGATGATCGATTGGCGTGTGAAGAAGTTCGGAGTCGACGTACGGGATTGGTCCGGTGCTATGACCGCTGATACTTCGATTGATACCCTTATCAACGTCTACAACTTCTCTAAGTCTGCATGGGAGCCATTGATTGAGCCTTGGCAACTAGGCTTTCACATGGCGAAGGACCAAAATCCTGACAGATTGGCGGTGGATTTGTATTCTCGCAAGGCCATGGAGCTTACGATCAGTGCCGCCACCATCGCGTTGGGCTCGAAGTCGTTCGATTTCCTCACGTCCGAGGAGGATGTCCTATCGAAGCCGCGAGGGAGTGATGCGCCGTACCGGATACGGAACTACACCGGCTTCAATCTCGACGTCTGGGCAGAAGGCAAGGATCAAGAAGAAGGCTATGCTGCTAAGCTCGAGGAGGGCGATGAACAGCCATGGCGCTTTGAAGATGCCTCGGCTACTCGTGAATCTCTGTCCACAGAGGGAGCTACTGGTGTTCTTGGTATCAGACTCGAAGGCAGTGGGTTTGACTCGATCCCGCGCATTCCTGTGCACAGGGAAGGAGAGTTCCTCTACAACCTCAAGCCTAAGCAGGACCGAGTGCAACATCGCATTCTTGTCGAAGTCAAGCTTGGCCCTGACAATGTCAAGAACATTACCTTCAGGTCACCGCTTCTGCTGGAGAACAACACGCAAATACCCATTGAGCTTGGCATCTATAGTCCCGAAGAAGGCCATCTCCTGAAGATCGAGAAGGTCGCTCCTGGAGACGCAAGACCAGCACCGGTCGGCGCAGCTTTCCTGCATTGCATCGTCGTTCGCCCTGACCAGGGTTTCGGCTACGCTTGGTCAGATGAGCGCTTACACTGGAAGGACTTGCTCAAGCGACCTACGCGGACCATTACTTGTCGCGGGGAATCAGACGAGCAATCGCCGCCGTTTTACTTCCAATTGCATGCCTCGTATGACAAGAAGGATCCGCTCACCAACGTGTACCCTTACATGCGGCTCCGTCTAGGTGCTCCAGTCGAAGTGCAGAACCTACTGCCGTACGACTTCAAGTACAGGATCTACGACAGCAACACGAAGAAGGACTGGACGAACTTTTTGCGCAAAGGAGGCGTCAGCCCTGTCCACGTCGTGGAACTCTCACATCTGCTGCTCATTAGTGTGGAGATGCAAGATACAGCCTTTAAAGCAAGCAAGTTTGGCATCATCAACTCGACGGACCGGGAGAGCTTTAGGAGGGAGAAGACATTGGAGTTGAAGGATGCCAATGACCTCACTCTTCATCTTAATATGCACTTCTTGTAAGTTAGCCGTAGCCCCCAACCTGAGATAGCGACTAACGTTTTCAGTAACTATCCCGATGGCGGTGGATCGTTCAAGGTGACCATCTACAGCCCATACATCATCCTGAATCGCACAGGGATCGAATTGGATGTACGGGCCAAGCAGTTTATGGGCCAAGCGCGAGCGACTGCCGGACAAGGCCTCCTGACCGACAACGACAATGACGATGCGAAATCCATGCCACTTATGTTTTCATTTCCGACAAAAGACAAGAAGAATCGCGCAATCATCAAAGCGGGAGATTCCAGCTGGAGTAAACCGCAGAGTCTTGACGCTATTGGAAGTGACTACGCCGTTGCACTCCCGTCGACCAAAGCCCGATCGGAAATGCATCTGGGTGTCAGCGTCGCAGAAGGAGAGGGCAAGTTCAACTTGACCAAGATCATTACCTTTACTCCTCGATTCATTCTCAAGAACAAGATGAAAGAGGAAGTGAACATCCGCGAACCGGGATCATCCGAGTGGATGTCTGTCAAGGATGGAGAGCTGCTTCCATTGCAATGGCTGAAGCAAGGTGGTAATCCCCAACTATCGCTCTGCTATCCTGGCGTCAACAACCAATGGTCATCTCCATTCAACATCTCCAATGTGGGCAACGTACACGTCAAGCTATCAAAGGCTGGCCAGCGTCAGAAATTGGTGCGAGTTGACGTTCTAATGGAAGGCGCCACGATCTTCATCCATATCACCATCGAGACCAAGCATTGGCCTTTCTCGTTCAAGAACATGAGCGACCAGGAGTTCCTTTACTGGCAGGCAAACCCCAATCTTGACGAGGACGAAGACGAGCGTGGATCTGGCTTCCGACCGATTCGATACCGGCTGCCACCGCGGAGCATCATGCCATACGCATGGGACTTCCCGGCCGGCAAGAACAAAGAGATCGTTCTCAGTGCAAATGGAAGAGAGCGACACGTCAAGCTCGCTGAGATTGGTAACCTGATTCCGCTCAAGCTGCCACCAGCTCAAGGTCAGAACCGGCAGAAGATCATTGATCTGAACGTCGTTGCCAGTGGACCTACGCAGACGCTCGAGCTATCCAACTTCAAGCAGTCGAAGAGTTTGTACAAGCAGAAGTCTGGCACTGGTTCGTCTTCCACGGCGGGTGGCTTCGAAGTGAAGGAAGTGGACACCGACGTCACCTTCAAGGCGCAGCTCCGCTTTGCAGGCATCGGCGTTTCGCTCGTCAATCGCCACCTGAAGGAGCTTGTCTACCTGACGCTACGCGACATCGAGCTAAAGTACTCTGACTCTGCGCTCTACCAAATGGTCAACCTTCACGTCAAATGGATCCAGATCGACAATCAGCTATACGGAGGCATCTTCCCGCTGATCCTCTATCCCAGTGTGGTCCCGAAGACTGGCAAGGAGATGGAGGCCCACCCCATCTTCCAGACAAGCATCGCTCGCGTCAAGGACGACTCTTATGGCGTGCTGTACATCAAGTACTTCACCATTCTCCTTCAGCAGTTGACAGTCGAAATTGACGAAGACTTCATCTTTGCCATGCTCGACTTTGCGAAGATACCTGGCGCTTCATGGGCCGAAGAGAAGGAGGGCAAGTTCTGGGATGACTCACTTGACATTCCGGAGCCGAGGCAAGAGCAATCCGGACAGGACGTTTACTTCGAGCTGTTGCATCTCCAGCCAATGCAGTTCGATTTGTCATTTGTCCGAACGGAGCGTATCAACGCCGAAGATACCGCAGTATCGTCGAATCCGCTCATGTTCGCTGTCAACGTTTTGACTATGTCAATCGGTAACGTCAACGACGCACCGATCCGATACAACGCGTTGATGCTCGAGAACGCACGTACATCTACCGATGCTCTAGTTGCCCATATCAAGAGCCATTACGTACAGGAGTCGCTTCGACAAGTGCACGTAGTTATTGGTTCCGCCGACTTCCTTGGAAACCCCGTTGGTCTCTTCACAAACGTCAGTTCTGGAGTTGCGGATATCTTCTACGAGCCGTACCAAGGTCTGGTTAATTCCGACCGCCCTGAAGAACTCGGTATTGGTATCGCAAAGGGCGCGTCGAGCTTCGTCAAAAAGTCGGTCTTTGGCTTCTCAGACAGCATGGCCAAATTCACTGGCAGCATGTCCAAGGGTCTATCCGCTGCAACGCTCGACAAGGAGTTCCAAGACTCGCGACGCATGTCTCGCTCCCGCAACCGCCCGAAGCACGCCCTCTACGGCATCACGGCTGGTGGCAACGCCTTTGCAAGCAGTCTTGCAAGTGGTCTCGGCGGTCTCGCCCGCCATCCCATCCAAGGCGCAGAAAAGGAAGGCGCCCTGGGTTTCGTGAAAGGCGTGGGTAAAGGTCTACTAGGCGTACCCACCAAAGCCGCAATCGGCGCCTTTGACCTCGCCTCAAACATGGCAGAAGGTGTCCGCAACACCACCACTGTCTTCGACCAAGAAGGCCTAGACCGTGTCCGTCTAACGCGCTTCATCGGCACCGACGGTGTTATCCGTCCCTACTCGCAGCGCGAAGCGCTCGGCCAGTTCTGGCTCAAGACCCTCGACAACGGGAAGTACTTCAACGAAGACTACATCGCGCATCTGGAGCTGCAGAACAAGGATATGTTGGTCTTACTGACATACAACGGTATCCTCATGGTGCGGACCAAGGCGTTGAAGACGGAGTGGGATGTTCCGCTCAAGGATGTGCAGACTATTAGCAAGGAGCGCACGGGTTTGGGGATTGTGCTGAAGGGGGGCACGAATGGGCCGTTTATCCCTGTTGGAGAGGAGGGGAGTCGGAATTGGTTCTATAGACAGGTTGCGGTTGCAGTTAATGCGTATAATGACCGGTGGAATGCTAAGGGGTGAGAATGGGTAGGAGTAAAATGGGGACAGAGAGAGGGGAGGGTATGGTACGATTACAGTATACATGGGCATAGCGATGGGGTTGGATTGGTCTTTATCGCTTAAGAGGTCTTTCCGATGAATTTGTAATAACCTTTCTTCTTGTATGACTTCATAAGCGGCCTATCTTCTCTCTCGTTTGCTAGTGAAGCTCGCAAGGTTATGAGGTTTACACCCTTCTTGCTACGCTTTGCTAGCTTTCTACTGGTCTCGGGAGCACTCTACATTATTGCGTCTTTTACATACAGTGGGCTCAAGCCGAATTGTAATAATTTCTGAGCTTTGGTTACGGCTTAGCGCTCTACATTCCTTCTAAGCATACTGATGACTGGTGTCCAGGGCATCTTGCGGTTGTAGTGCTGATGATGTCGTTCTAGCGGACCACTTCCTATGTTTCGTCTCAAGCGTGTGGAGATTTCAACGAAGCTCGTGTAGTGGCATTATGACTGGACTTTACAGGTGGATCGCTCCACATGAAGCTGAAATTATTCTTGCTTAAGCTTATCGTTCTACGGACTTCATTCCAGCTTCATCCAAACCAGCACTTATAGGACGCCGCAAACGCCGAAAGTTCTTGATAGCTATAGCTGTCACTGCTACCGAGTCCCTCCTCTCCCCCTATCCGTTCATTGCAATTGTATTTGCTAGCCGGTCCGTAAGCAACTACTACTTCACGTCCGCAGGCGGACGATGGAGACAAGACGGCTTACAAATAAAACACACATCTATAGCCCGCATTCAAGCGGATCCAGTTGCCACTCCCGTTCAAGTTCCCGCATTCAGTGACTTGGAGGTCGCCGATTGGTTCGTTAGGTGGGTCGTATTGGAACACTTGGCCGATCGGGTCTCTGGGGACGAGGGTTTGTGGGAGGGATGCGGCGAGAGTCGCTAAGGCACTAGTAAATAGGATTGATTTGAGCTGCATGTTGAATGGATTGCTGTTAGTCGAGTTTGGGCGGTGATGTGGGTTGGTGCGGGTGTCGAAGATCCTTTTATATGCTCAGGGGCTCGTGCGAAGGAAAATTGAAGGCAGCATCTGGAATTTAAGGAGCAGGTGAACTGTGCTCCTCGGTTTCCGGTCTGTGTTTTGAAACGAATCATGTAGATTGACACGAGGCTTGAGTTCTCTTGGAGGATTCACCGCTGCCGAGCGTAATCCGCCAGGACTAGATCGTCGTTCCTGGCGTATTACACCCCTACACACGCGCGGCTCGACCAGATGCAACGTCCTGCGAGCGATCGTTGGGTAGAAATACCCGTTCCAATAAGCTCTTTCGATTTTACTGTTGGTGTCAGATCGGTGTTGGTGTTACCTTACTGTTATGTTTGGGTAGGTGATCGCTCTCGCACGATAGTGTATTCTTCCACAATGGACATGAGCATCATTCGGAAATTCACTTCGAAGTATATTCATTACCCAGTACGCACTTAAATGGAACGGTACAAGTGGTAGTTGTTTGTGGTGAAGAGCTGCGACAGTTTCAAGAAGTGTTGCGAAGATGACATGGTCGATGAGGTAGGCAGATGTTGGAAGAATTTGAGATATGATGGTTGTTCTTCTCCTTTTATACGGGAGATATTACCAACTGAGAACTGCCTTGCAGCTGGCAACGACCTCCATTCTTGAATACCCAATGAGGTTATCAGCTGTGATATTTGCCCACATCTGACAACGACAAATTAGGTGGGCGCCTTCATTATGAACCAGTAGAGAGCAAATTTCGTCTCGTACTTCAAACGGACGCACTCAAAATGCACATGCGCCCGTTTCTGTAACATGAAAATGAGGCACGGTTCATCAAACCTACCGTTGTGATGCAGTCATAGATGTGGCATAGTTAGCAGGCGCTAGTTGGGGCAAAACTCGTCTCTGATTGGCTGGAAGGGAGCATGGGCCGTCGCTCACGGAAAGCCTTCTTACGCGCTCTGAGAGTTGTCCACTCTACGCCCCCTCTATCCTTGTGCTATGTATATGGACGTATACCCATTTTTCGAACCGGCTTCTTTTCTGTCTTGTCTGTATTCGAAGGCATGACTACCTATTGAACCCTACTCCTACACAGGACAACTCGCCGCCCCCAGCAGTCCCCTCATGGCTGCAATCACGCGAACCGTAGGCGAATCGGGCCGTCGGTATCTCGTTGAACGCATTCTACAAGAGAAATCAGGACTGCTTGGACGCGTATATCTTGCTTCGTAGGTATTCCCAACATCAAAGCTCTACACTTTACTAACTTTCCGTCCATAGAGCTGGTAACCAGCAATACGTCTTGAAGAGTGTGTCAAATAACGACTTCAAGTACTTTCAGGCCATGTCCAACGACCTTCGAAGTTCTCCCTACATCCGCGTGGCCGAAGACACAATTCCTGATCAATCCATGTTTGCCTACATATACTTCAAGGATCATCTCCTTTCTTTCGCCCAGAAAGACGTGCCGCTTCCCTCGATAAAACGAATATTGAGGGACTCTCTCCGAGGCATTGCGACATTGCACGAGAAAGGCATCGTGCATACGGATGTCAAGCCAAATAACATCATGGTGCATTGGAACGGAACAGACGGCAATACTACCATTCGCCGGGTCCAGATTGCCGACATCGACGATGCTGCTTATGTTGCGGATGATTCTGCCATTGTTGGAAGGCAGGTTGGGAATTGGATGTGGCGAAGCCCCGAGGCTCATGCATCTGGTCAGGTTCATAAGCCATCAGATATCTTTTCGTTTGGGGTTGTCGTAGGTTTTGCGCGACCAAAATCTTTCCATTGCTGACTTGCTGGAATATAGTGCATCTATGCCCTGACGAAACGGGTCATTTTCGCCGTCGCCGACGAAGAACTCAAGGAAGGTGTGGACAAGCTGGCCGTCGTTCTCGAACGACAGCTGTCCTATTTCTCTGACCCAGAGAGTTTGGGCGGTCTGCTCCAGCATCTAGGAGACAGCCCTTGGGCCCAAATATTCACCGTGATTGCAGAGGGCTTCAACAAAGAACTTCCTCGGGCGCCGTTCGCGCTATGGAAAGATATTGACCCAGAATTCAAGGATCTAGTCGGAAAGATGACGAATATTGACCCGAAGAGGCGAATCACAGCCCATGAAGCTTTATCACATCGATGGTTTGCAGATGTAGTGTGAAAGGGTCTACACATGGGATTTCCTTGCTGGGCATTTTCGCACAGCATATCTTACTCTCTGTGAATAAGATCTTTGGTCCCTTCTTACACGCGTAGTAATCGCGGATGACGAGTTTCTTGGGTCGAAGGAGCAGGGCGATCGTTCTGCTTCCTAGAGTGATATTTTTCGCGCCGACATACGGGTTGCTAGACACGCTAAGGCTCTGGATGAGATCAACGGCGCGAAGCTCAATGGACATCGTCGGACAAGGAATGCTGAGAATGTTTACTTGGCAATACCGAACGATCCTTTGGCAATGATTGGTTCTCATTCATCACCTTGTGCTTTCTTAAATCCTACATCCGTCCCCTCGCTCGCCCATACATACTGTGGAATGAGGAGACTGGTTAAGTGATGGTAATTGATTTCGAGCGGGCAGAGGTTGTCAAACCACGAACCGTACTGGGTGTCATCTCGGCAAACCAAAAAGGGAAGAGAGGGTCTGAGGCAAGCATGGCTAAGCAGGGATGGGATGGATCTTCTGTATTTGCGCGGGGAAGACGACTGATGGCTAAAAATTTACGTGGCTTGGCCCTAGATCCAATATAGCGCCTTCGATTTTCTCAGCGAGACTCTGGCGATGCCTATGCCTCCTTCGCTCCCTTGCTCCTCTCGCCTTCAATGTCTCCTTTGTATTACGAGATCGATTCTGAGTTGTCGCGTGGGTGGAAGGGGATGTGGGTTCGGCGGCCGCATGGGATCGTTTCGCAGATTCCATGGGGGGATATTGGCGGACCGGTCTCGTGGTTGGGCCTTTGAGATGGCGCTTTGCTAGGGGTGGTGCATTCTAATATTCGCACGTTGGGGTCGAATTAATATATTAGTAGACCTTATTTAGAATTTACCCCGTAACTGGCCATTGAGGTTGCAAAGATGCCCGAGCGGGAGATGCTCTCCAGAGAGACTTCTGTCGCTCCTCGCCTTCCCACATAGGCCCAAGCCCATCATCATTTAGCACCAAACACGTCGCTTGCGACTTCAATTGGGTTTCCGACGGGAAGACCGTCTTCTGGATTCTCGCTAACGCTGCTAGTTGCAGCCGTGTGTAGTCGCATGAACATCCATCTCCGACGAGTCCTTGCGTAACCTCTCATCCGTCGATCCGAAGGCATTGCCTCCCACGGTCTTTGTGACGTGGCCCCTCACGCCATCGGTTCCGGAGCGTAAAGAAGAGGAGAAAGATAGTGAGGGGATCTGAGGAACGGAGACGCGGCCGCTAATTGGAGGGTGGCGTTGAAGGCGAGGGCCAAGGGGAGCGAAGCAGCGGTGGAGAAAACAGGAGGCGAAGGGGGCAGCAAGATTTTGGGCGGTGACGCGCAAAGCACGGAAACGCGCAAGAAGGCATTAGGAGTGGGGGAAAGTAAAAGGGGCCGAGCTCCGGTGGAATGGCAAGGCGAGGTTCTTGTGGCGGGACATGACAAAGCGGGGCGAGCCGGCCGCTCGCCAAAAATGCGCGCTAACAACCTCCCTCCTCCAGGACTCGTCGCGTACATACGCACCATTTCGTTTTCCCACCCATTTAGAAAATATGGCGCTGCGCATTGGACAAGTGCTTCGAGGGGGAAAAGGAAAGTATGAGCTTTTGGAGCAGTTGAAAGGTTCCAGCGTCTTCAAAGCCCGGGTGCTGTCCAATCCTTTAATCCAAGGAGAATGGTATGGCTCTCTCTGCTCAAGTGCTGCAAGGATTAACAGCTCACTGTCAGTCGAGGGCCGTGATTAAATCTGCTGCTACCAACTATGAAAGAATTGCCTTGAAGCGAGAATACAGCAATTACAAGATCCTCGAAATTGCCTCGTGCCCGTACATCCGAGCTCTGCACGATACAGTACGGTCAAATGAAGATCGACATGACCCGGGATGCCTGGTATTTGAATGGATGGACCTGGATTTGCGATCCGTCCAGGCCAACCGATTCCGAGGTGACCCAAGGTTGCCAAAAGTGGTGTCTAAAGCGGTCCTGTCGGCTCTTGGACTTTTCAAAAAGCTCAGTGTCGTTCATACAGGTAAAGTGTTCGTTTCCCATTTATACTTCCAGTACTAAATGACTAGATGTTAATGTAAACAACGTTTACGTCTCCGACATCGATGGGCTTTCGCCAATTGCCAAGCTGGGAGATCTAGGGAATTGTAGGTGTCCTTCTTACCTCTGGTTTGACAGCGCTCATGTTCATAGTGATTACTGAGGGTTCTACAAAACAACGTGGTCAAAGCCTGCCATGTCGGGCGCCTGAGGTCTGGCAAGGCTTGGGGTGTCAACATTCCTCTGATGTATGGTCACTTGGTGTTACGGTTAGTGCTCACATCTACCTCTCCGAGCGAAAGCTAAGTTGGAAGTTGGCACGTCGATTATCACCGCACCCCCTATTTGGTCCCAGTGACAAGATAATCGAAGGGTTTACAGAAGCGTGGTGCATCGCGAAAATCATCCGTCTCCTTGGCCCGCTAAATCAACCTGTTGATCGCCAGCCCTACAAGGATGAGTTTGAGCTAGCAGAACAATTAGCGGTCATGGACAATCCCCATGATGGCACGAGGCTTTTCAAAGTAGGCACTTTGCGGGAGGAACTACAGCGGCTCCCAAAGCCCTCGGTGTCGCCGGAGCTACTGGATTTTATCGAGTCTCTACTAGTCATCGATCACAGCAAGAGACCCACAGCTTCAGATGCACTTCAACATCCCTATTTGCAATCTTTTACATGAAGAATATGTTGGCTCTTAGGAAGCCTTGGCACCGGCGGAGAATCTGCAAAGAAGTGGGCAGGAGCACATTCATCTTCATTGTCAAAGTATGAGCATCAGGTGGGGTGACAATCTCTCCCTTTCTAAACAACACAAAGTTTTCGTGTTGCATTGATGCTGCGGCTACAGTTTACTATCAGGCAGCACCTATGTTGAATAGCACACCAGCTGGGACAGGGAAAGTAACTTCTTGCAAAATCAAGCAGATGTCTATAAACCGAACGAAAATATCCAGTAGGTGCGTAGCTCCCATACTTAAATTGCACTCTATAGGGAGTTAGTCAACTCATGTTGCACTAATAGCAGCTAGAAGGGGGCGAGCCTGCCTGTTGCTTGCTTTCGTCAGAAGTGACATGTCCTTTCGCGACCTCCCCTCCTTGGAAATCCTGCATAAGAACGGAGCTGTGTTCACTGGGGTCCATGTCACTCGGGTAGGGCATAGAACTGCCTTGGTCAGTGAGTTAGTCTTCACTTTCGATCGGTTACATACGTGATCGTGACAGAGTTTGTGCTGGATGCCTGAGATGCTGACAATAGCTTGTTGCTCTCTAGAGCCGATTGCACCTTGTCCATGGTATTATTGACGATGTTTGCGTCAATTGCATCAACCACGCGCTTATAGCCCGCATGTTGGACTTCGGAGGCCACATAAATCGGAATTTGCTTGCTTGCGACTGAGGCATATTTTACAAAGCGGGACAATGTTGCTCTCTAGAGGCGAGGACGGGGTTGAGGTTTGTCGGAGGACTTTGGTTTTGGTCTGCATGCACCTGTTAGTAGCTACTCACAAGTGTATTAGGAGGGGTGATTTTTACCCTCTAGAAAGCATTGCAATTGGGTGTTGAATCCATGCTGTAAGATAATGCCGCTTATAAACTCGACGCGTGAGACATTGACTCCTGAAATACTATTGCAGCAAGCCTGCCTCTACATGCGATATATCGGACCATAGATGCATTGGAATGATATTGCGTCCGCTGATGCCTAGCTTACCCATGGATGAAGTCTTTGTGTAAACCAATCAAACTTTTGAACTTAATATTTAGGTGGTGCAGGATAACCTTGCAGGAATCATCTCAGCTAGGCTCAGACGGCAACAGCCTTTGATTATCCCTGCCTAGCGCGTTGCACAGCAACGGCACAGTCCACATAGATATTTCAACCAATAAGAACTGCTACTAGTATGGTGAAGTAATTGGCACCTCCGGGCAAGGGAGCCCAGGGGTCGGAGAAACGTTTAGCCTTATACCGTTAGAGGCTGCACGTGGTCAGGGGGTTCGTTCGAGGACCGACCGATCAGTAAACTACATCGGTACTTCCTATAGTCACTTTTTATGATCGGTATTTTTCAGTTGCGGGTCGGAGAGCCCTCCCCTTAACTGATGTGGTGTTTTATCTACTATGGTTACCGCAACCTGAGAGCTGCTAGCTACGTTTAATCAGATCATTCGAACGCTGAAATAGCGACGTAAAATTTCTTTTGTAAAGTACAAGAGGATTTGAATCTGGGAATACACTGAACAGCCGACTACTTTACTCGGAGAAAAGGGAAATGCCCAACGATAATCACGTTTAGCTCGCCTCATAAAGACCACTCATTACCCAATACGCACTCACCACAGAACCAGGAGGCTATGAGAGGAGTATCGGTTATTTAGTAAGACCGCGTGCGAAAGAATGGTGCTAACGCGGACGTGGCTTACATACCCATAAACAATCAAGTTCGTAGGTACGAAATGAGTGCGCTATTTACTGCAACTGTTTTCCTTTCAGGTAATCCCTCACTTCAGTGAGAGTAATGTCGCCAAGCTACCTTCAAATCAGCAAATACGAACTACACCACCAGGACAGGGCGCACTTACTGCTTTCGGCTCAAGGAGACCCAACTCCTTAACTGCTTCTTCGCCACCAAAGTAGCCAGGGTCGCTGATGTACTCCATCATCTCCCCAAGTTCTTTGCCGAATCCCCCCGGCATGATCTTATCGAAGAATTCCACTGTAGCCCGCTGGAATTTGACCGGTTGGCCAAGATTCTGAGTCCATATCGCAGCGACTTCGTCGAAGCTGATGCTGCTGCCATAGCCCATGAGATTCTTTCCAGGGGCGGACCCAACAAGCGCTTTGACTAGGGGCCCAGTATCCTTGCGAGGATGGTACATAGGTATTTGCTTGTCGCCGTCAACCGGGAAGCTCAAGGTGTACGAGCCATCCGACCCCTACTGTAATCAGCGAAATATTCCGAGGTGGGGAAACGAAACTTGTAGGGAGACTTACCTTATTGGGCGCCATCGATGTCTCAAGATTCGTGATGAAGAATGCAGGCTGGAACAACGAAGTCTTCTTGTATAGTGCAGGGTAAGTCTTCTCCAAGTACTCAACGATGCGCCACTTCGCTTCGAAATGGTAGTTCCAGGTAATTTTCCCGTGGCTCCATTTTTTCGAGTCGCCCAACACAGACAAGACAACCATGTCCAGCGTATCCGCAGTAGCCTGTGCTGCATCCACAATGTTCTTTCCTTGCTGGATCTCCGCGTCATATGCAATAACGTTGATAGCCTTCCCGGTCTCTTCAGCCTTCTTATGGTTTGCTGGGATGCTCATCTGCTGCCAGAAATCTGTCACACCGAAGATGACGTTGGACCCCTTAAACGCGGTCTCAAGGCTAGCGCGATCATCAAGGTCGGCGGCTACCATCTCAACCCCTTTGTCGCTCCAGACTTTGCTAGATTGTTTGCTTGGGTCACGGCTAATGCCGCGAATCTTCCAGCCAGGTTCATTGATGAATGCATCAGCCACTGAGGCGCCCTAGTAACAAGTTAGGTAACTAGTGGAAGAGGGCGATCTGAAGTCGTGTGGCATTGCAGCAGTTACTGACCTGGTTGCCTGTGATGCCGATAATGGTGATGATCTTGCTGGCCATTTTTGACTGGTGGGGTCGTGTTCCTTCTTTAGAAAGACAAGAAAGAGGATGAAGATAGTGTCGTTGATGCTTGAGATTGTATCTAAAAGTGGCTGTTGTTGTCCAAGAACCTGCTGTTTTCCAAGCTCGCAGTAACACTACTTATATACTCCCAGAACTCTCTACTATACAAGCCCAGTCGCGTAATACGCACCACGCAGTACTGCTCGTCGCGTTTCTGTTGCTGCCGAGTTACCGTCGCGCTTGTAATAGTCCCGAACCTCCGTCAGACGATTTGTCACACAAACGAAAAAGCCGGAAACGGTCTAGATTTGGTTATCGGACCACCAAGAATGAAATACACACCTGTGATTTGCCACTCGATCCGCTTCGCCTACCGTATTCTGGGGGAAGGCTGGAATGTTCCGAAATTGCCTACGCAAGCAGCTGAGTGACAAAATCAATGATTTATAGTTTATTACCAAGGCTTACCTAAATCAAGTTGGAGCCCATGCGGGATGAAATCGTAACTGGAACAGCTCGAGTAGCACTATCCGGAGGCAACTCCGGAAATCAAAAATTGGTCGTTGGAGCTACTAGCTACATTTGATTATATAATTCGAACGCTGGAATCGCGACGCACAATCTCTTTTGTAAAGTACCAGAGGAGTTGAATGTGGGAATACACTCAACAGCCGACTAATTTACTCAGAGAGAAGAGAAATGCCCAATAATAATCACTTTTAGCTCGCCTCATAAAAAAAAACGTCGTTGAAACTTGTTCATGGCCTTCATTCTCTACCTTCAATCTTCTTCAAATACAAATCGGTTCCTAAACACGGCGCAAAGAACATCTTGCCGCTGATTGCTCGCTTCACCGTCCTCGGCGCAATGACCAACCACATGACAACGCATATCCCGGTTAAAACCTAGCAGTGTCAGCGAACGATCCTTTACGTAAACATTGGCGACTTACGCATGAGAGTACCTTGAAAAACTTGAACTCAAACTCTTCACCAATGGCGATCGTCAAAAGCGTGAACACTCCTATCACCGCAATGAGTATACTGAACCACTTGGGCGGAGTAGTTTGGAGACTCACCAATAGGGAAGATAAAGCCCCACCATCCCATGTTGAAGGGAAACGGGTATGCCGTAATTATCATGATTATGGCGACGACAAACCAGACCAACGCAAAACCCCATAGTAAGAATCCGATAATCAAGCCGACGAGATAGAACGTGTCTCCGGCATGGGCGACATGGGGAATCGTATCGGTCAGCTGGAAGCTATGCCTGGCCACCTTCCCAAGTGCCATCAACCTGTAGCAGTATAAGCATATGTGAAGGCTGAAGATCGACAGTATCTTTGACGTACGAGAAACCCGACAATCCAAGCGGTCCGATCGGAAGCAACAACGAAACAATCACCTCTCGCTGAAGCGGCTCATGCACCGTCATCCTCAGAAAATATACGGTCAAAACAATCCACGACAACGGGGTTCCGATTCCCCAAAAGATGTAACTGATGACGAGTGTCCACAGTTGATGCTTTTCATTTTTCAAGGCTCCTGCGACAAGCGCTCCAGATGTTGCGGCGATGACGATAGCGACGATGGGAATGAAGTATAGTGCAGTCATTTCTGCAAGGTCGTGGCGCCGATTAGACATTCTGTGATCGATGTAAGCCGAAGACTAATACAGGTTATATAAAAGGCATGATACTTACATCACCCACGTTAGGTGGAAACAGGTGACTGTTGCTAAGACACTGTCGATCCACCACAACACCCAGGCGAAAATAGCCATACCCTGCCCCCATGCCGGTACGCACACGAGCACGATCATGTTGATGAGTGTTGCAAGTCCAACGGGAAACGTCGCAAGGAACAAGCTTTGGTGGGGATGACGGAGCACTGCTGGAAATAATTGCGGATACATGGTGTAGCGGAGAATCGAGATGAAGGTGAAGAGTAAGAACAAGACGATATTGAGAACGAAGAAGATCTCGGAAACGATGTTGAGCCATTCGGCGTGATACGGTAGTTGGTGCAGCATGATCGATAGCGCACCGGTGCTCATGGTGATGATGAACCACCTGTAAACGTCAGGTCCGCTCGCATTGCATCAAGAGAGCTTGAACATACGAAGGTGTAAAGTTTCGGATAATTCTTCGAAAGCCGACATCCCTTTTGTCGCTCAAACGCGGAGTATTTTGTGACTCTAGTGATTCCTTATTGTCCCCATGGCCTACCGAAGCGATATCTCGTCCCAATTCTGGGTCGTTTTCGAGATGCGTTGGGCTTGCATCGGCAAGATACTTGGGATCTTCATCGTGGAAATGTGATTGGCAGTTGCTGCTGTCGCCATGGCAGGCTGATTCGGACATATTGGATACTCCTGTAATCTGTCGCACGACTCGACGTTACTGAAGATGAGTTGAGAAGATAAGTTGACATTTCAGCAAAGTTGTACTCTGCGCTTCTTATCTAACCCGAAAGCCGTTCGTCGTCCTGGTACGACGTGAAGCGGCAGCAGCCGCAACTACTCCGCATACGGCAAATCTCGCTTGCCGCAGCTGCCGATCATTCCTGACTCATCAAGTCCTGTCGGTGTTGTCGGAATTCCACTTTAGCCTACCTATCAATCGTGCAGGCGTGAATCAACAATACGGTGTCTCAATGCGTTACTTGCATTGGTTTCGTTGTGACGGGCGGCATCCAAGCGGGGTAGTCTGCTAGTCCTTTTTGTATAGAATGGCCGATGAAAGGCTTCTCGAGGATTGGCAAGTCAGCGGCAAGTCACCCACCACTTTCGGAGGACCCAAACTGTCGGTGTATAGAGCGGCACAAGACTAGCGAGCACTGGCCGGTCGCGGCATATCGGCGGCCGGTTGGCGGCAGTATAGCAGCGCACGGCTTACCACGATATCTATAGTAGATGCAGGTCAAGTTGAAGGTCCTGTTTACTTGCTTTGCTAAGCAAGGGAAACCGACTGCTGTCATCACAGCGCATTGAGACCAGATACGCGACCGAACATTCAGCGCACTGGGTGCGAGCAACGTCGCCATCTAGTTCACAACAATATCATGCTCACGATTAGGACAAGTAAATAGCTATCAACCTGGCCAACAAACTTCCAAGTGCGTTACCGTTTCCAGCGTTGAGACGGTGGGTCTATGCTAGAAACCCATTCTTAGACATCAGTTTCCTTGATCAGCTCTTCTCTACATCGGCCGTCCACCGATTCTTAGCCTCGGCAGGCTCGTCACGCTCGCCCTCGATCATCTCCACTTTCGACAAAGGCGCCTCTCCTACCGCCGGCATCCGATACCCTGAAGCACCGAATCCAACCTTGGTGAACTCTTCTGCATTCTCATTGGGAACGATTCCGAGTTTCTGCGCTTCCTGAGGTGTAAAGGTGGCCCAACTGTCGTATGGGTCCTGCTCTCTAACGCCTTTGACGGGGAAGATGAGATTAACGACGTAAAATGTTGCAAAGGAAATGGACATTCCAGTGAAAAACGCCGTGTAGTAGAGCTGGAAGACTGCATCGGGACCTTGAAGCTTGCCCGCGCTGGTAATCAGGCCGCCAATAGTGGGTGCCCAGCCGGCGATCCAGCACGGGAACACGCGCCAGTTGAAGCCGTGGTAGTACCAGTAGTCCGAGTCTTCGGGGCGGTAGAGGTGGCTGAGTCGTATCTTTTGGCGGCGGTTGACGTAGTAATCGCAGACCATGACACCCATCAGAGGGGCCAGGAAAACGGAAAAGGAGCTCAGGACCGTAACAAAGGTCGCAGCTCTGTTGATCAACAGCCACGGTTGGATGACCCATGCGGCTACGAAGGTGACGATGGCTCCTCGGCGGATATCGATGTAGCGGGGGAACACGCCGGCGAGATCGATACCGCCGGCCACAGCGTTTCCGCAGACATTTTGGAAGAGGATGCAGAAGGTGAAGGCAAGGGATAGGAAGAATACGCCGGCGCGCGATCCTGACGATCCGTTTCCACCTGTGCATCCGTTAGCGTTTGTTGGATGCTACGGGACCTTGGTGAGACTTACTATCCATCATTACCATCAATAAATCTGGGGGGTTCCACCATATCTTTCCGTAAATGAGCTGGCAAGCAGCTGTAGTTACCAAGCCTCCGAACGAGACGAAGATGCCAACAAGCCATTGAGCGGAGAAAATACCGATAACGAAGCCCCATTTTCCGTTTGCATAACGAGAAAAATCGCTCTCGTTGGTCATTCCGGCAGCTTTCTGTCCAATGGCTTGGTTCAGGGCTGCCATCATGAGCCAGCTAATTCCCCAACGCGAAGACGACGGCACATTTTCGCCTTGGTAGAACACGGGCCCGACGCCCTTGGCCACGGACAACGACCAAATCATCATCGAGATCATGGCTAGACCGCAGCCGGCGCTGGAAATGAAGAAGGGCTTCTTGAAACGCTCGGGTCGGATAAAGAGGAAAGGGACGGAGACGGTCCAGAAGATGGTGAAGCCGACCATTTCGGCTGTAGTTGTGGGCATTGATGCGGGGAGTGTATTGGGCATTCTGCTGAAAGAGGGCCACAATGCAGTGAGCAGTACGCTGGAACCAAGGTCAGTACTCCAATTGGCACTTAATCGTAGCTTTTTGACTCACGTAACAAGCTTGCCGCCGTTCCAGCCTGAGCAATAATGTCAGCAATCCCATCCGGATACAAAGGAAACCAGAGATGTACTTACATTGAAGTGCGTTCCAAATGAAATTCAGCAAGCACCGCTGAATTAGCGGAAAATAAGCGCCTCGTAAACCCCAAGTATATCTGTTTTGCACGGTAAAACCGATATGCCACCTCAGACCGCACCACCCGATGATGACGGAGAACAGTGATACGACGAGTCGCGAAATCACTATGATGGCCATCGCCTGACCAACAGAAAGTCCCTGGGTCAAGAACGTGTTTGGTGTTTGCCATGTCGAAATGTTCAATGCACCTCTTCAGTTCAGATGTTGTCAGCCTGCATTCCTATGCCAGATATATGCCAACCTATCACTAGAGAGGACTTACAGAGAGGTTGCACCAAAGAAATTGAACCATCCCCATGTTCGCCGGCTTGGCGGAAGAGGTACCAGGTCGCGATTGCACCAGGCAGTTGTCTCTTCATTTCGCGACTCATCGCTTTTGAGGACAGCAGCGTTCCTGATCTTGCGAAGCGTCTTGGTCACCATGGTTGCTGAGGACCACCGTTGGGGAAGCGACGCGTCTTTGCGATCGTAGAATATGCGGGGGTCAAGTGCAGACGTCAAGATGGAATACCTTGGGCAGCTCCGACATCTTAAGCCGTCGTCTACATCGAAGATCCGTCAGGGTCTGGATACCGGCAAGTAACAGCCGACCGTATTCTCCCATTTCTTATCTCGGCGTTCTCCTTATCACCAAATCGAGCTACCGCGCATTTATCGGAGGTACTTGGCGCCCGCCGGCATGGAGGCAAGAAATAGCTTCGATAATTCGAGATACGCCTATGTGCGAGTCCAATAACGGGAGCGCTTCGGTCCAACTGACTCATTAGCAGCAGCCTTGGCTATGTTCAACGGCCCTGTGATGCCGATCTTGGGATCAAGAACTCCATGTTCCGCGCCGCAGACGCAGTTCCAGCTTATAGAGACGACAAGGGTGGATAGAGAAGCCGTCTAAATTGTCTGCTTGTGATTACAACAATTGGAGCACGAGACGGAAGACATGTTTCAACAAACAGTGAAGACATGAGGTGTAGACAGTGACCCGAGGGTAGAGATCACTTATCAGTTGAGTTAGCGTCAAGGTCCGTGCGCTTCCCAAACCACCGCTGCCAACCTCGCCAAAGCCCATCCTCCCCAGAGCCCAGTGATTGTCGGAATGGGTTTTCAGGCCGGCGGGAGTCTGGACGAAATATGACTGAGCAGCAAAAGTCAACCGGCCTGCTGGCCGCCATTCATTTCCCCTATCAGCCTTAGCCTAAGAGTCCACCATGCCTGCTTGGCATTTGCGATACGGATCAAGACCTTGCTCTTGCGTGACAGATCCCCAGAAGACGGTTCCTGGAATGATAACGCCATCTCGGTAAGTACGCCGAGATACTGTTAGTCCATCCGATCTCGGCTTTGCAGACTGTGGATCCGTGGCTCGGAATACCGTTTAGCGCTCTACATCCCCTCTAGACATACTAGTGGCTAGCGTACAGGGTAGTTCGCGGCTTCAGTGTCGGACGTCGGCCTTCGACTGTAACAATCTTCCCAAGACTTCGCAATACTTTCCCCTCACCAATATTCGAGAGACAATATGGCACCAAGATTAAGGATTGGTGTTGATGTCGGCGGGTGAGTCGTCTAGCATGAACTCCTAAAACAACTCTGCTGATGAAACAATCAGAACCAATACAGACGGAGTCATCTTGGACCCAGGAAATTCGTCCGGACCAGACAAAGGGATCGTTGCCTGGAAGAAGTCAAGTACGACCAAAAATCCCAGCGATGGTATCAACAATGTCATTAAAGATATGTTCGAGTCTTCACAGATCGATCCGCAAGATGTGGCCAGTGTCACCATTGGAACGACTCATTTCATCAACGCCGTGGTCGAAATGGATAGCTCACGCCTTGCAAAGGTGGCTGTGATTAGGCTTGCCGGACCTTTCTCGAAAGAGATTCCAATTGGAATAGACTGGCCGCCTGAACTTCGTCAGATTATTTGCGGACCTCGTTCGATCGTCGACGGAGGCCTTGAAATTGACGGTAGTTTAATTGCAGAGCTTGACGTCGAAGAGCTGAAACGACAGTGCGAGAAGATTAAGGCTCAAGGTATCAAGAGCATAGTCGTGGTTGGCATCTTCAGTCCGATAGACATCGTATACAAGCAAGAAGAGACGGCTGCTGAGATAATTCGGAGTGTGTATCCGGAAGCTGACGTCGTCATGTCGAAAGATGTTGCCAACCTTGGATTTCTCGAAAGGGAAAACGCAGCTATCCTCAATGCTTCGATTCTCTCATTTGCGCGGCGCACATTATACTCTTTCCAAGAGGCCGTCACTCGACTCAAGCTGACATGTCCGGTTTTCATCACTCAAAATGATGGCACATTACTTCCCGCCAGTGCTGCTGCGCAACTCCCAATTCGGACATTCTCCAGCGGCCCAACGAACAGCATGAGAGGAGCAGCCTTCTTGACGCAGGACGAAAACAAAGAGAACCTCATGGTAGTCGACATTGGCGGCACCACGACCGACGTCGGTCTTCTCTTGAAGAACGGGTTCCCGCGACAGGCAGCGGCGTACAGTGAGATCGCTGGAGTGCGAACGAACTTTTCTTACCCTGACGTCAAGAGCATTGGTCTTGGAGGTGGATCGATTGTTAGCCGCAACAGCAGTGGAGAGCTAACTGTAGGGCCGGAGAGTGTAGGTTATCAGATTACTCAGAAGGCCCTCGTGTTTGGCGGAAGCATACCTACAACTACCGACTACACTGTCCTGGGAAGCAAACACATCAAAGACATTGGAGATCGATCACTTGTGGAAAAGGCAGATTTGGAAGCAAACTCCGCCGAGTTCAAGGCCAAAGTCAAGTCCATGCTGGAGGGTATTGTAGACAAGATGAAAACTTCGCCTGAAGACATTCCCGTGGTACTCGTTGGAGGCGGTGCTGTTATTGCGCCTGATCAGCTTGCCGGAGCGAGCAGAGTGATCAAACCCAATTGGTCTGGCGTTGCGAATGCCATTGGTGCAGCAACCGCTCGCGTCAGTGGTGTGGTTGACACTGTGGAAGACACAGAAACCAAGTCAATATCTACAGTCATGGAGGAGTTGTCGCAAAGGGCTATCGATCGAGCTGTTGAGAACGGTGCACTGAGGGAGACGGTCACCATTGCAGAGATGGAGAGTTTACCCCTACAGGTGAGATAGCTCACTAAACTCTGTAAACCTGACACTAACATGTTGAGCTAGTATATCGCGAACAAGTCACGTATCATCATTAAGGCTGTGGGCGACTTCGACTTCTCCCGGACGGACTTCAAGCAAGAGTTGATCCAGTTGAACGGTGACACGGATGGCTTCTCCGACGACTCGTCATACGCCGAACAGAAGCAGAAGAATGCAAACAATCACGAAACCGTAGAGGATACCTCCGTGTCACATTCAGTCGTCTTTACCAAAGACTACATAAGCTCGTACAAACCCCGCGTAGCCAACAGAGAATGGCTGCTCTCGGAAACCGACTTGGAATTCCTTACCATAGGATGTTACATCCTCGGCACTGGCGGTGGCGGCAACCCTTACCAGCACTTCCTCCGCCTCCGCGAAATGTTACGGGCTGGAACTACTCTCCGCGTCATCTCTCCCTGGGACCTCAAAGACGACGCCATCGTCGCATGTGGTGGCGCCAAAGGCTCGCCGCAAGTCTCGATCGAGAAGCCGTACGGCTGCGAGATCATTGAGAGTCAAGAAGAGTTATATCGGTACCTCAACACCAAACCGGACGCCGTCATACCATTAGAGATCGGCGGCGGAAACGGACTCCAAGGTCTCATCATTGGTGCCTCCACGAACCTCAACATCCCTGCCATCGACGGCGACTGGATGGGCAGAGCATACCCCGTTTCATGGCAGACGACACCGGTGGTCTTCGAGAAGAAGGCCCAGATGATCCCGACATGCATCTCAGACGGCAATGGCAGAATCATCCTCATGACGAAAGCCCACACGGAACTAGATGCCGAGCGCGCGCTCCGTGCGGCGCTCTCACAGATGGGATCCCACGTCGGCTGTGCTAAAGGGCCAGTCAGCGGCGCGAACACAAAGAAGTGGGTTGTCGAGAACACCATGTCGTTGTCTTGGAGAATTGGGCGAGCGGTCGCGCTGTCACGGTGCACGAACACCATCGATACGGTCGCTGAGTCTATCATCGATGAGGTTGGTGGTGCCGAGTCCGCGAAGGTGCTGTTCAAGGGGAAGATCGTTGGTGTCGAGCGCGTCACCCGGATGGGTCATGCGTATGGTGAGGTGGTGATTGAATCGACGGAGGAGAACGACGATGCACGGATGGTGATCCCGTTCAAGAATGAGAATATCTTTGCCAAGAAGATCTACGGTGATGGTCGGGAAGAGGTAAGTCAACTACCTTCCATCCATCCAATTGTAGTGTCTGAGCCCACTAACACGCCTATCAGATTCTCACCATTGTCCCAGACCTCGTCTGCGTCCTGGATTCGCAGAATGGAGAAGCGCTCGGGACGCAGGAGTATCGCTATGGCCTGCTGGTTGTGGTCATTGGTATTACGGCGTCTGAGAAGTGGACGTCGACGGCGCGAGGGATTGAGATTGGGGGACCTAAGGGATTTGGGTTCGACGATTTGGAGTACAAGCCGCTTGGGAAGTTTAAGAAGCCGCGGAGTGTTATTGATGAGTTCAATGTGGAGGGATAGGCGGGCATGGGTTGTGTGGCACCGGAAGACTGGGAAAAGTACTTGCTGAGCTCTGAAACAAGCTCAACGCTCAAAACTTGAGAGGTAATTTTTCTTTTTAAGGAAAACACAGGTGTTCAGATATAAGAGATCTGAAAAATAGCTGTAACAATAAAAGGGAGGCAAGCTTAGTCATGCAAGCATTCGCGAACGTGAAATGTGGCGCACGTGGCGCTGCCCCGCTGTCAGTGGCACTTAAGTTTGCCCCGCTAGGTGGTGCGCTCACCCTTCGAGTCACAAACTCTCGTGCATCCCCATCGACTCAGAGAACTATACGACCGCACCCACCTACACGTTTCGAAGCACACATCTACAACAACGACCATGCCGCCTCCCAAGAAGAGCGGAGGAGAAGGCTCCAAGAAAGCCCAGGGCCAATCTCGCAAGGCAGACGCCGCCGCCGCAAAGCAGGCCGAGAAGGACAGCGCGGCAGCGGCAGAGGAGGCCAAGAAGTGGGATGTAGGCGGAAAGTCAAATTCTAAGGCGTACGTTTGCAACTACCGACATCGTTTCCAGTGTGCTGACATGAACACAGCGAGGCCGCAGCAGCGAAGAAAGAGGAAGCCGCGCGCAAGAAGGCCGAGAAGGATGCCCTCTTGAAAGAAGAAGAGGACTCCCTACCCGCGAAGCCCAAAGGCGCCGGTGCCAAAAAGGCAGAGAAGAAGCCCCGCGGCATCGACTCTGCTCTGGGTTCGCTCGACCGACCTTCGGCGCTCAACGCCACCGGTATCGACAACGCGCTCGATGCTCTAAGCCTGACCACCAAGGAAAACGAGAAGATCGACCGACATCCCGAGCGGAGGTTCAAGGCTGCCTACGCCCAGTTCGAAGAGCGGAGACTCGACGAGATGAAGGACGAGAAGGGCCTGCGGCGACAACAGAAGATTGATCAGATCCGGAAGGAGTTCGAGAAGCATCCCGAGAACCCGTTTAACCAGGTCTCGGCATCGTACAACATGACGAGGGAGGAGGTTGCCGCGTTGAAGGAATCGGAGAAGACGAAGAAGGAGACGCGGCTGGGTGGTCCGGCGAGCTGAGCGGGCTCGTCGGAGTGGTTTCATTGTTTACATTGGCATGGTCTTTCGGTTAGCGGGCACTCTTGGTATTTGGGATAGAATGAGGGCCAGACGGCTCTGCATGTCGGTTCTGGACGGGAAGTCTGACCCCCACAACGGGTCAGAGTAGTAAGCAATGCACCGTTATAGGGCTTCCGATCGGGTCCCGGATATATGCATTTCCTCTTGCAGAATATATCTCCTCTCAAACCGGCGCGCTTGATGTCTTCGAGGATACATAGCTGTTCAGAATAAGCACAACCGAAAGTGCACGTACCATGCGGCGTCTTACTGTCTCACTGTGCAGAGCCAGCGAGAACTCAAAGATTCCCATGTCGGCCGCAAAAGAGGTTCCCGAGCAAAAGCTCCGACAAGTGCATCGTTTCGATGCTCCCTCCATACTGTCTCTAAACACTTCGCAATCGAAAGCGTACAAGATTGCGCCTGTCTCTTAAACGAAAATATAACCATGACAATTTAACTTACGAGCCCAGCTGCGAGCAGAGAGCTTTGTCACAGGCCAAATCCCATGGTGGCTGTGCACCAAGGCTGGTGGTGGTGGATGAAGGGTCGCGGGATCATGTTGACAGTCTGACAATCTCGCACACCCCTGCTCGGTAAACGTTCTCGCTTCTGGGCATCTCGGGGCTCGTGCATGCCTTACCTAAGGCGTCCAGATGGCCTTTTCAGTGGCCTCGAGAGCTCGCACAGCGGCACAGCACGACACACATGAAGTCCGGCGCATGCAGAGCAGTGGCACTGGGCGGGTGGCTGGCCCTCCAACGAGTCACCACAAGCATTCGCCGGCGTTACGAAGAGCCAGCTGGACTGCACGCTGGCGAGGGTAGCGGCTGCACAATGGAGGTTTCCATAGGTGATTTGGCGCGCGAGTTTCCTGGGCCCTTTTTTGTGCGCGGCTGGCTAGGAGATGAGGCTGAACATGTCCAAATGAAGGGGGAGGATCGGACGTTTGGCGTGGGCTGCCCAGCGGCCCGTCGTCTTGAAACGCGCGGATCCACGTCGATTGGCTGCTGATCGTGTCTGTTCCTGCGTTTCGAAACGTGCGCTTGCCTGTTAGGGAGCAGGGCGACAGGGGTAGACCGCGCGCAAAGCTCCCCGCGTGGCTCCATCGCCATTCAATGCTCCAGTGCCCCGTGCGGGGGGCGTGAGCACTGGGAGGGTGCAGCGACGGGCCAGCCCTTTTAATGGCTGACGTCGCCGCTGTCACTCTCGCCGCAGGGTGCTTGCCTTTTTCTTCTATTTTCTTAAGAAGCTCCGTTTGCTTCCTTGAAGCTCCCACACTCTTTACCTTGGGCTGTCCTTCTTTACCTGTTTCTTTCTACCCTCACTTCTTTCCTACGCAACCATGAAGGGCCTTTCTACTTTCGCCGGAGCTGTGCTCCTTCCGCTTGCTTCGGTCGTGGGCGCCATCCAATTCGATCCTTCCGACAGCGCTTCGATCAAGACCGTCTCGTCGGCGTATGCTCAGGGCTTGATGTCTAGCTACAAGAACAACGGGTCGGACATTCCAGAGACGGAGATCGGCGTGTTCCCCAAGCCGCACTACTGGTGGTTCTCGGGTGCTGTCTGGGGCGGTCTCATCGAGTTCACCAATATTTTCGACGACAAGACATATGTCAAGAACATCCAGCAGGCTCTGACTGCCAACTACGGACCCAAGAACGACATCATCCTGCCCTGGAAGAAGGACCAAGAGGTGCGTCAAACCCAGTATGAATTGGCTAAGAAGACGAGAGGCTAACAGGAAGGTGTAGGGCAACGATGACCAAGCATTCTGGGCCCTCGCCGTCATGTCTGCAGTGGAGTACGACTTTCCCAACCCGGACGATGCACCAGCCACCTACCTGGAGGTCGCCGAGAACTCTTTCAAGAACATTGTCGGCCGCTGGGATACCGAGTACTGCGGTGGAGGATTGAGGTGGCAGATCTACCCCGAGAACGACTATGGCTACAATTACAAGAACTCCATCAGTAACGGAGCTGCCTTTGCTCTGGGAGCCCGTCTCGCCCGCTACACCGGAAAGCAGGAGTATGCAGACTGGGCCGTGAAGATCTACGACTGGACCAAGAAAGTGGGACTCATCGGCGACGACTTCCAGGTCTATGATGGTGTTGGTATCGAGGACAACTGCGCTTCCATCGCCGACAAGACGGAGTGGACCTACAACAACGCCATGTTCTTGCACGGATCGGCTTTCATGTTCGACGTCACCAAGGGCGACGACACCTGGAAGGACCGCACCGAGGGTTTCCTGGAGCGTGCTGGCGCCTTTTTCAAGAACCCCAGCAACGAGGAAGACGTCATGTTCGAGGTGTGCGAGCCCAGCGGCAAGTGCAACATTGACCAGTACTCCTTCAAGGCCTACCTCTCCCGATGGATGGCCAAGACTGCTATTCTTGCCCCCTTCACCAAGGACAAGGTTACCGAGTACCTCACAAAGTCTGCTGTTGCGGCGGCCAAGGTCTGCGGCGATGACGGTGCCAACTGCCCATCCCGGTGGTACACGACCCACGACGGAAAGACCGGTCTCGGCCAGCAGCTGTCTGCGCTTGAAGTGACTCAGGCTCTCCTCTACATTGAGAAGGGCACCCTTCCCAACAAGGCCGGTGGCGAAACGCAACCAAAGCCGTCTTCGTCCGCCCCGGCTCCGTCTGCGACCTCTTCTGCCGCTGAATACAAGCCCGAAGCTCCTTCCTCGACCGAAGCACCTTCTTCCACGGACGCTCCACCAGCACCTCCTTCCTCGACAGAGGAAGCCGCTCCATCAACTGATGCTGCGCCGGCCGCTCCGAGCCAACCCGCGGCCGAGACCTCCGCACCGCCTGCCGACGCTCCTGCTCCTGCTCCTGCTCCCACTCCGACCGGCGACTTCAGCTTCACGGCCCCTCCCAAGAACAGCTCGTGCTCGTGCTCCGACAAGAAGATTGTCACTGTGTGGGTTCCTCCTACGGGTACAGCGCCCGCTGCTCCTCCAGCGACACCGGTGGCCACACCTCCCTACGCACCACCGGCCAACAACTCGGTTCCCGGCGCACCGCCCACCAACTCGACCAGTCCCCCAGAGTCGTTCCCTGGCGCTGCCTCCAGCGTCAAGCTGACCGGAACGACCCTCTTCGCTGCGGTTGCTCTTGCAGGCCTTGCAGCTCTTCTGTAAATGTCGACGAGCGTATACCCGGGCCGATTTCACGGAGCAGGCCCCTCCTTTCTTCCTTGGATCCCGTTCGGATCTGATCTTTGTAGATATTCGGTTTCTTTCGTATAACTTTTATTCTTGAGCCCTGCATAGGATGCGGCGTTGTTATTTACGAGCATGGTCGGAGCTTGGCATTAGTACCAGCTCTCACCCGTGGTTCACACATACATACATAGAACCCTGAACCAAAAAATATTGGGTCACATATGACACCACTGATAACACTCTATTTGTCGCGTACAAGGGAATGTGATTGTTGCGTGCTTATCTTTGACGTCGAGACATCTCAACGAACAGCATCGAGGGCTCAGCATATCTTGGATAATAGGAGGTGGACTAGCTGATACAAGGTACGTAGTAGGCATGGCATAAAGATGCACGCACTGCCATAGCCGGCACGCGTCTTGGGCCATGTGCAATGTGCCTTGATCTCTCGTGATTGCCGTGTCTAGTCCGCCCACCGTCACCCGCTGCCCCGCCAAACGCCACGGCACCCCCCGTCACACCTGTCCGCGATTCTCTCCTGCGCGGCCGGTGCCTACCTGCGTCTCCACCCGTCCGAACCTCAACAGCAGCTGTAGCGCCTCTACACACATACCATCGCCCGTTTTCTCTTTGAGTGAACGCGCTCGTTTTCTCGGGCCTCGGTTATCTCGTGGCATACTTCTGGCAGGCGCGGACGTTTGAGAGTTGCGTGGGCGTGGCATGGCTTGATTGTGCGACTGACGCTGCAACTACGCAACTTTTTCGACGAGAGTGAGGGGAAATCATCTGGAGGTGCGTGAGGTACAAAGGGACGCACGTAATAGGCTAGGTCTAGGGCTGACGTCGCGCGTAGACGGTGTTGGAGCGGCATCCCGACTCTTCACCCCGGCTTGGTTCCCGAGAGAGCGTTCCGACCGTTCCTCGCTCACGCTACACGTTTCCGTGCCTGTACACCCGAGCACTCCACTCGACGCATTCCCACGATCGATTTGCGAGCCTGCGCAGGCCACCCGACACACACCATGGCGCGTACGAAAGAGATTGGGCACATGAACACGTTTGTCTACGATGCTTTCCTCTGGACATTCTCGATACTGGTCGAGCTCTTCTTCCGCGAGGTGCATCCGCGGGGGAGCTGGAAGGTGCCCAAGGAGGGACCGGTGATTTTTGTGTGCGCGCCGCATGCGAATCAGGTAGGCAGGCGATGCTATCTATCTTACCCGAGGGACGTGGGAACTGACATGCGCAGTTTGTCGACCCGCTCAACTTGATGCGCGTAGTCAAGATGGAGTCGAACCGCCGCATACACGTCCTGACGGCCCAGAAATCCATGGAGCGCAAGTTTGTGGGCACAATGGCGGCAGCCTCGGGAGCGGTGCCTGTGGGCAGGGCAATGGACTTGACCAAGCGTGCCTCGGGAAAGATATACCTCCCCGACCCTATAAACGACCCGCTCCTTGTCCGTGGTGTGGGCACCAATTTTGAGGCCAAGGAATTCCAGATTGGCGGCTCGCTGGTGCTGCCCAAGGTGGACAACAAGGCGGCTGCGGCTGAGATACTGGAGGTCAAGGGCCCGGAAGAGATCAGGCTGAAGCGTCCTTTTAAGGGAGGGGTAGCCATGCAGCAGCTCACGGGGAGGAACGACATGACTGAGGATGGCACATTTGTGAACGGCGCGTCCTCGAAGATTGGGCCTGCGCCAGACTTTGAGGGCTCGAGTTTCGAGATTGCTCCGAAGCTGGATCAGTCGGGCGTGTACGACGCTGTGTATACTGTGCTGCACCGTGGCGGAACGGTGGGCATCTTCCCCGAGGGTGGTAGTCACGATCGGACTGATCTACTGCCTCTCAAAGGTATGTCGGTAATGCGTCACTTGGAGGGTTCTGCTAACATTGAGCAGCCGGAGTCGCTATCATGGCTTTGGGTACGGTTGCTGCGAAACACGACTGCAACCTCAAGATCATCCCTGTCGGCATGAACTACTTCCACGCACATAAGTTCCGATCTAGGGCTGTGCTCGAGTTCGGCACTCCCATCGATGTGCCGGTAGAGCTCGCGGAAAAGTTTGGAAAGAGCGACCAGCGGCGCCAGGCCATCGGCGAGCTTTTGGAAACGGTCCGCGAAGGTCTTCTCGCGGTCACGGTTACGACGCCTGATTACGATACGCTTATGGTACGCTTGTTCTCTTCATTGTGTGTGCTATTGCTGATCTCTCTTTAGTTGATTCAAGCCGTCCGTCGGCTGTACAATCCCACTGGTACCAGGCTTCCACTGCCTCGGATTGTCGAGCTCAATCGTCGCCTGGTCCAGGGTTACCTCAAATACCAGAACGACCCGCGCATCCTAGAGTTGAAGAAGGAGGTCAACTCTTACAACAGACAGCTCCTGGCGCTACATGTCCGAGACCACCAGGTCCAATATGCCAGAGTCAGCTTCGTCACATGCTTCGTCCTCTTCTGGTACCGCCTCCTCAAGCTCATGGTCCTGAGCATCTTCGTGCTCCCTGGCACCGCCCTCTTCGGTTTGGTCTTCTTGACGTCCAAGTACATCTCCCTTGTCAAAGCTAGAGAGGCTCTCGCCGCATCTAGTGTCAAAGTTGCAGCTAGGGACGTTATGGCTACGTGGAAGCTGCTCGTAGCTATGGTAATGGCGCCCGTCTCTTATACCGTCTACATCATTCTCGTCACCTGGCTTTACTCGCGGAACCAAATGATGGGCTACATGCCCCCCGGCATCCGAAAGCGCTGGCTCGTCCTCGCGCAGGTCATCCTCTACCCCATCGTCACATACGCCGCCCTCCGCTTCGGCGAAGTCGCAATGGATATTCTTAAATCCCTCGGACCTCTCCTCAAAATGATGAACCCCTGGACCGGCAACGAAATCGTCAAGCTCAAGGCCAGAAGAGAGCGCCTCGCCGAACGCATCACAGAAATCATAAACACCCTTGGCCCAGAAATGTTCGACGACTTCTACTCCAAACGCATCATCCAAGACCCCTTCACATCCCCCTCACCGCCACACACACCACCGCCCGTCAAATCTTCCCCTACCTCGCCCTCTCAGGAAGTAGATACGTTCGACTTCCCGCCCGAGTCCCCCTCAACGCCCGGCTCCGAGTCCCGCGGCGGGCTCCCCAGGAACGAGTCCTACGCCGACCTGACCAACCAAGATATCTTCTCCACGCGGCCGTCTACGCCTAAGCGGCATAGTCGCAGTCCGAGCGGGGCGCTGGGAGGCTTCCAGCTTAAGCCGTTTAGTACGATTGATGGGGGTAATTTGGAGGAGGTGAGTAAGAGGATTAAGAAGGGGATTCAGAGTGGGATGAGGATGAGGCGGAGAGCGAGTAGTGGGGGTGCGGTTGCAAGTGGGGAGGGCTGGGATGGGGAGGATAGCGAGGAAGAAGAAGGTGGCATGAGTATGGGGGCGCAGGGGAGGTAGGGGGTTTCGCGAGGATAGGGATGGCTGGCGGTTGGTTTTCGTGTTTGCGTGAGTGGATGTTTGGGTCTAGTCGTAAGAGCGCGGCGTTTTGGGTGTTTGCTGTATTTGCTTTGCTCGTTCTGGGGCTCGTGATACCAGTTTCCAATTAAGAGGCTCTTTCAGCAGACAGATCGCGATGGATTTCAAAGTGCAGCAACTTGGTCTTCATTACGGTGCACACGAGCATGTGTCTGACTGTCCCGCTCTGCTCGTCTCGACATGACGCGATAACGCGCCCTCCCTCATCCCCTTCATCACCACCTAGAAGCACAGCCACATCCACATCCGCCTCTCTACCTATACCTAGATTTTCCCCTCGAAAGAACCCCAACGCCAGTCCATCAAAGATGCTGCAAATACGAACAATACTTAGTACAGTCCATGTATCCAGAACGCCGTAGCCGAATGCGACAAACACGCAGTAGCAGTGTAAGAAGTAGAAAGACAGGGTATAGAAACGAAGGCGGACCAACACCGATGGTGCGAAAGCGCCTGCTAATGTCGCAGATAAAGCCCAGATGTTGTATGTCGATTTTGGGATTCGAGAAAATGCGTAGAAGTTGGTGAGACCGTTCAAGCCGTCATGGTCTTACTAAGGTTCGACTTGGGCGGCAACGAGTCCTTTCTCAGCTGGCGGATCATGCCCTCGAGTTTGCGGCGTTCTTCTTGTTCATTCTGTCCACAAGGTTAGCATAGATCTCCCACACATATCGCTTCGCAGGATTCGCAGCAGGAACAGGACAAAACATACCCGTAAAGCCTTCAGCCCCTCCGCCGTCCTCTCCCTCATCATCTTCCGGAAATCCTCCCTCAGCATTCGGATACTCGTAGCCCCCATGTCCGGCCCACTCGCGCCTCCACTCGTCATCCCCGCAGCCACACTTGGACTCCTAATCCCCAACCACTTGACCCTCTCATCGCTGAGCTCCATCTCCAAGGCCTCCTTCTCATCCCTCAGTTTATCGATGCTCGACTCCAAAGCATCTCTATCCTTCTCATTCTGAATAGCGTCACGCGTAAGCGCCTCGTATTCTGACGCCATGCCCGAAAGCTCGGCTTTGAGATTGCGCTCCGAGTCGCGGGCTTCGGCTTCGGATTTCGATGCTGCTTCGGAGATCTTCTGGAGCGCTTCGATCTGGTAGTCGATGTTCGCGTTTTTGGCGCCGGATTCGGCAGCGCGTTGGGCGCGCGTGCCGTAGGCGCCGTCGAGCTCGGCTTTGGCGAAGGTGAGCTCCGTGGTGAGGCGGACGACTTCGCCCTCGAGGTCCCGCAGCTCTTCTTCTTTGGCAGTGAGGGCGGTGGTTGCTTCGATGGAGCGGGCTTCTGCTGCTTGTTTGGCGGCAGTCGCGGCATGGAGCGCAGTTGTTGCTTCTCCGATTTTTGCGGCGGACTCGGCGAGTTCGGCTTGGATGGATGCGGCTTCTACGCGAGCGTCGTCATGCGCTTCTCTGAGCTGTGCTTCGAGCGATGCCGCACGTTCTTGGGCATCGTGAATCTGTGCCTCGAAAGTGGTGGCGCGACCTTCGGCGTCTTGGAGCTGGTTCTCGTATGCGATACTTTGTTGTTGGACTTCCTTGAGCTGGTTCTCGTAGGCTGTGCTGCGCTCTTGGACATCTCTGAGCTGCTTCTCCAGCCCGGCGCTGCGCTCTTCGATATTGCGAAGTGCAGTGGCCTCTGTGCCAACCTTTTGCTCGTCGAATTGCTTCAATTGACCCATGGCTCGTTCCAGCTCGCCCTCCATCGTCTTCTTCTCCGACCGTGCGCTCAGAATTTGTTCATTGAGACGCTCGAACTCGGCTTCCCTTTGCGCGTCTGACTTGCTGTTGAGCTCGCGTTGTTGCTTGATCTGGCGCAATAGAATGGCCTGCTTGTCCTTGAGACTGGTTGCGCGTCTAAACATATATTGCACCTTTGCGGAGAATGCGATCAGAGAGAAGGATTCGTTGGCGTTGTAGTCTTCGTCTGGAGATACTTCCTCGTCATTATCCGGGTTGTCCGCCAGCAACCGGCGTCGTTCGCGCTTCCGTTCTCTGGCTTCCTCCTCGCCAGCCTGGATAATGTCCCACAATCCCATGAGCGTGGTCTCGTACTTTTCGACCTCGTCACCTCCGGCTGGTCTGGATCGAGCATTGTCAATTTGTTCACTGAGCGAGTATTGTAGTTGCTGCACGTTATAGAACGAGTCCTCCATGTAATTAAGCTGCTCGTCGAACCCGTTGCTGGTTATTGGCGGTGGAGGCAATGCGTTGTCCTCATTCTTGCTAAGCATGGCATAGAGCTGATTGTTGATCCCCTCTAAGCGTTCCTCCACTTCGTGCATTGAGCCCATCGAGTTGTCGCGGTTGGTACGTCCGGCGTTAATATCTCGGAGCCCCTGGTCAAGAAAGTCTAGCTGGCGGTCTACGGTAGAAGCGTCCGGCGCGCCTGTGGACGCTGGAGGAGGACGAGTGTACTCGTTCCGCTCAGGGTTGGCCTGCACGATGACTTCTCTTAGGCGTTCGTTGAGCTCGTCCAAACGCTTGCTCACAGAGGCCAACGCCTGATTCTGCTGTCCTGGCGCTAAGGACTGGTCCCGCTGATGGTGCGTGCCGTTCTGGAGAGCGTTCATGAGGCTATCAAGATTCTCTGGCGAACGATACAAGCTCCGTTCGTCGAACCCGGCTTCCCCTGGCTTTTCGCCCCGCTCTTTCTCGTAGGTGTAGATGCTCGCGGGGCTATCTGGTCTCCGATCGCCGCCATTTTCCAGTTGCGAGCTCTGTTTCCGTCGCGTGGGCGTATTGTGTGTCATCTGCAGCACAGCAGCTGTGTGCATCAGCAGTTGCATGTCGATGAGCCGCATCCGAGACTCGATTTCCAGGAGCTCCCGCGTGAAGTCTTCCACTTTCTTGTTGCTCGCATACAGCTCCTCCTCGGACCTTGCGAGCGTGTTTTTGACAGCGTTGCTGCCCCGGCTGCTAAGACCCCGCTGGTGTCCCTTGTTCTGCTTCGACGTGAGACGCGTGAGCGATTGCGCGGCATCCCGAATCTTGGTCTCCGACTCCAGCCTCCTCCGTACGGCGCCTAATCTCGCGTCCAGGCCCTTTTGTTCTTGCTTCAGCGCTTCCACCTCCTCCACTGACAGCACCTCAAACACCTTGCTGTCTATCATGGCCGTCTCGACCAGAAGGTGCATGGCCACGGGATCGCTGTTCAGGGGCGCCGATGTCCGCTTCCGGAACTCGTGCGGCGTGTACATGCCCCTCTCGTGCACCTCGCCCTTGCCCCTCTCCCCAAAGACGTCGGCCGAAGGTATAAAGACGCTGCCGCCGAATCGCGGGCTGATGTTGTAGGCCATCGGGTAGAAGCCAGGCGACGCGCCGCCGATTCCGGACGGATAGTTGGACGTGGGCGAGGGAAAGTCGTAGAGCGGGCGCGGGCTCAGGGCGTCCCCGCCGGCGTACGGGTACTGTGTCCGCAGGCCATTATTGTTCATGGTGAACGCCGACGTCAGCTGGCGTGAGACGCGGCTCCGTGGGTTCGGGCCGTGAGCGCTACTGTGCGGAGGCGCAGCGAAAGAAGAGCTCGCCGAAAGGGTGCGGAGGAGTAGGAGACAGGCAGTCTTGCGGACGACGGCCAGCTTTTCACGGCGTCGACATGATTCGGACTATGGCGCTGGGGGAAATTGCATGGGTGATTGGCCGTCGTCGTTAGGGGCAGCGCTGCGGGCCTGGGAAGGGATGCGCCGTCTTCTTTCTCGTCGGCTTGTCACTGTCAGGGGTCGGGCATTAGGAACCACTCAGCTGGAGTCCGCCCTTGGCACCTCACCCCACGACGACCCCACGTCCCCGTCCGATCCCTGACGACATGGACCTGATATTCACAAGTGCACTGTGTAGACTTGTGTCTTTCCATTGATATTGTAGAAAATGCGCATTTCAGATTTTCGCCGTTCGGCCCATTGACGGTGTATCATGAATAAGCTCCATCGGTTCGCCGATCTTTCCAGCCCAAATTGTGACCGCCACATCCACTTCTAGATTTCGCGTTGCACACCATTAAACACTCTCATCGGCAATGGCGTCCAACCAAGATCGGCCGACCCTTTTGCGGGAACAAATTACCAAGTACCTCGACCGACTCAGGTTGCCCGAGGAGCAGCGCGTCTACGATGTGGTAGGGTTAGAGCGTGAAGCTGCGCTCGAGTACCTAGCAGTGCTGCAGAAGCTTCATCTCGCGGCCATTCCGTTCGAGAATTTGACACTGCATTACTCGGCGCATCGTCAAATATCGCTCCATCCCGACGAACTCTTCAAGAAGGTGATCGCCGACGACAATGGAAGAGGGGGTTACTGCATGGAGAACAACGGCTTGTTTGGTACGCTGCTGCGGTCCATTGGATTTACCTTGTACTCGGCCGGCGCCAGAGTGCTTAATAATGGAATTTGGTCGGGCTGGTGAGCTCCATCATTCTTTCCTCGGGTACTAGATAAATAACTTCGTTAGGAGCCACATGGTGAATATCGTCAGGATTGGAGACGCAAAGTACCACGTTGACGTTGGCTTTGGAAGCAATGGTCCCGTCAGTCCAATGCCTCTCGATCGCTCAGGCCCTGTCCAAAAGCACATTGCGCCTGCAACAGCCCGTCTACAGTACCGAAACATCTCAGGCAATACGGATCCAGAGCAACGGCTGTGGATATACGAACATTGCGTAGATGGGGACAGCGACTTCCAGACCACGTATTGCTTCACGGAGCTCGAGTTTCTGCCGAGCGACTATGCGATGATGAACTACTTCTCCAGCACCAGTCAGCGGACCTTCTTCACGCGGGTCACGGTAACGGTGACGCATCTGCTCGGGGACGATGGGGAGCTGGAGGGAACCCTCATCTTGGGCAACGACGATCTGAAGTGGAGGATTCACGGAAAGACGGAGCGGCAGATCAAGTTCGAGGGTGAGGACGATAGGATCAAGGCTTTGGAGGAGCATTTCGGCATCAAGCTGAGCGCAGTCGAGAGGGAAGGCATTCGAGGCCTGCCATCACAGATCCAGTAGTGTCCTGTAGCACCAAACATTGCACGACCGTTGACGCAGAGTATGTGATTCGGGGTGACGCGAGCCAATTTGTATGAGAACTAATGAACATGGGATTTGTTTGCTTTCGTCGGACTGGTCTAGATGAACCGTTGCTCCATCTGCATGCTGTCAGTATCGCTCCTTTATGTCCTGGATTCACTCTACGCACCCTCCACGGGTTGTTGAGCTCGAAGCCCGGCGGCGCATACGGCTTGTCCGTCTGGCCGCGCATAAATCCCGTCAACCGGCGGTCGCGCTCCATCACTGCGGTCGTTTAGTACGTGGCATGAGGTCATCGCGGAGGTCGTACTTTGCTGTACACTGTTAGCATCCATCCCTAGCAACCAAGCGAGGGCTGCCACTTACCCTGTCCCATGCGTCAATGCCGCGTCTGGTCTTGTGTCCTCCGTTCTGCATATCCTTGAGCTTCCCGACGGAGACGGCGCTGAACGCGAACATCTGCGGGCGCCGTTAGCAGGCGCCGGGCGGCCAATTGAGCGCGCGACGTACGCCGAGCATGATCCCGTAGGGGAGGAGGGATTCGAAGGGCACACCCATGATTGCGAGAGGTGCGGCGTGCGCTGTCGTGTGCTGTGGGGGGGTTTGGCGGCGGCGGGTTGCGTTGGGTGAGGTCGGCTTGCGGAGCTAGCACTTGAGGCTGCACGGCTGGAACCAGGGTGGGCAAGCGCTTGGCGGACGTCGACACTTCAGGAGGCACTGTCGTTTGGACGGCAAGTTCTCATCAACGACGCGCTTTTCCGACGCGATACAATTATTGCCAGTGTCGCGCCGGCGAGCACATCTGCCAGAGCCGCGAAAAGACACGCCGCCGCCCCCGGTCACGCCAAGATAATTGCGCGTGGCAGCGACCGCATACCTCCACCTGCACGCAGCGACGAACAGCGCGACTACACGCCCTCCGCATCCTCCATTAGCCCTCTACCCCCTCCTCTAGAGATATCACGACTCAAAGACACGACATTGTCGCACCGAGCTGTTCCACGGACCACAACAACGCGCTACGACGCCTGCACGACGCGCTCGCCAGCGCCATCCATGCAAACACCTCCGAGGTGTCCGCCGCCCGTCCGACTGATGCAATATACGGCTTAGACACATAGATCGCGACCCTGGCGTATCTCGTCTCCAAACTGGCTACGGTCGTCTCCTTTGCCATGGCGGAACCTGCCAGGCTCATGGGCCAAAGCGCGAGCAACATCGACCTCGAGGACATTGACGCAGAGGGAGAATACGACGAGGATTATGCGGGCTATGAGCAGGTCGCTGCCGGACACGCCCAGGACGACGTGGGACACACCACAGACGCCGAGGGCTCCGATGTCGACGCAGAGGGCGAAGAGGTGGACGAGGACGATGACAGCGAGCCCGTAGGCGCCGTCAAAATCGCTGCGCCCGAGGATGTCTTTTCAGACGAGGACGAGGAGCATGACGCGGACGCTGCTGGAGACTCCTTCTCAGATGCCAAGACCAGCGACAGCGACGCCGACTCGAGCTCCGAATCCGAAGCGGAGATCCAATGGCAAGCTGAGAGCGAAGGCGAAGAGGAGCCAGAAGGCGAGAAAAACGATCCCAATGTCTGCGTGTAAGTGCCGCCCATCGTCAGTACGGAGATAACAACTAATAATTAACGTAGATACTGCAACGGAGACGAAGACAACGACCCGAGTGAGGACTTTGAGGAAGTTCTGTCGTGTTCAGTGTGTGGTGACATGTGTACGTGGTCCCGTCCAAATATGCTCAACTTTGCTCGTTCCCGGTAGCTGACATGATCTGTTCCTGCAGCACATCGGCAATGTGCCCGAGACGCTAACACGCTTAGCCCCGAGGATGGTACGTCGCCCTATCAAGACCACCGAGTCGGCTTACTGACTGTTCTCACTGCAGATGTAAAACGTTGGCGGTGCACAGCGTGTATTTCAAATGGGCTGCATGAAAATGACGAGGAAGATGCAGAGTCGGTCACTCGCCGCCGACTCTCTTCAGTCCCCAAGCTGGCAAGGGATCTTCTCCCTTCGCATCGGGGCCAAGACCCCGGCGGCCATTCGATCTTCAAAGACCTCATCCTTCCTGATGATCCCGTGGACGGATCTAGGTCGCTCAGAAAACGGAAAGCATCTCACGAGGATGATGCGCCGTCTGTCAGGTCCTCAAGGAAGAAGCACAGATCTTCCGAGGCGTCAAGGTCCGAAGTGGGAGGGTCTATCGCTGTATCCTCGCCACATGCGCAGCCCAGAAGCGTTGTGACCGACGACAATGAAACGGACGGTGCGCAAGAGACCGCCTCGGACCACGAGGCTGCGCGATTGCGCTCCTCACGCGCCCGCCGCACTAAGCCGCAAAGAAAAGACAAACGCCCGCTGGTGTGGATCGAGGAGTCGCAAGGCCTCAGTCTAGTGGTTGTTTTTCACCTCACCAATGAGAAGGTCCAGCAAATTGTCACTTCGAAGCCGAAGAAGAAGACGCTTACGCTGGAGCAAGAGCGACAGGAGCGTCGTCGTGAAAGAGACAGGGAGCGTCGCGAAAGGAACCGTCGCGCCGCCCAGGCGGCAAGGGAATCGGTTGAGGATTCACACTATCCCTCCGTCCAGGTTCAACAGCACTTCACCGCACCGTTCTACGGTTTTGCGGACAAGGAGATGGAGGAGAACAAGAGCAAGCCTTACGGAGGGATACTTTCGGAAGCCGACGCAGATACCTCCAAAACTTATCCGACGGCAGTCGACAGAAAGCGGTTCGAAGAGGCCCGTCAGAGAGCAGAGGAGGACTGGAAGCAGAAGCAGGAGGCACTGTATGCCCAGGAACCGCCAAAGCCGGCGAAGCAAGCGGGACCGCCAAGTAAAATCAAATGCATCAACTTTGGTGGATGGGAAATCGACACATGGCACGCCGCACCCTACCCAGAGGAATACAGCAAGAACCGAGTGCTCCACATATGCGAGTTTTGTCTCAAGTACATGAACTCGGACTACGTCGCATGGCGGCACAAGGTGAGCGCGATCGAATCACAGATTGTAGTAATGCTAATCCCAACAGCTCAAATGCCCGGCAAAGCACCCTCCCGGTGACGAAATATACCGCGACGGCCAATACTCTTTCTTTGAGGTTGACGGTCGGAAGAACCCCGTCTACTGTCAAAATCTCTGCCTCCTCGCGAAGCTCTTCTTGGGGTCCAAAACCCTCTACTACGACGTGGAACCGTTTCTTTTCTACGTCATGACGGAGAACGATAGCTATGGCTGTCATTTCGTCGGTTACTTCTCAAAAGAGAAGCGACCAAGCTCACTGAACAACGTCTCCTGCATTCTGGTGCTGCCCATCCACCAGCGCAAGGGGTACGGACAGTACCTGATCGAGTTCTCCTACCTCCTCACTCGTGTTGAGAAGAAGACTGGCAGTCCAGAGAAACCGCTAAGCGACATGGGCCTGGTCGCGTATCGAAAATACTGGCGACTGATGATGTGCGAAGAGCTTCTCAGTCAAAAGTCCCCAGTCAGCATCACCGCCATCGCCGACCGCACTGGCATTACGCCGGATGATATTGTCTCCGCTCTGGAGGCTTTACGCGCCTTGGTACGCGATCCCATCACCGGAAAGTATGCTCTGCGACTAGATTACGCCTACTTCAAATCGTACATCGACAAGTACGACAACAGCGACAGCAGCAACCCGAAAATCAAGCCTGAATGCCTCGTATGGACTCCCTACGTCATGGGACGTCTCGGTCAGTACGAGGATGGCCCCACGATGCACGCAGTCCAGCAACGAGACGAGGTTGACGACGATGACCAGCCCGAACCCGAAGAGGGTGTCCAGATGACAATGGCCGCAAAGACGAACGGCACATCGAAGAACGGATCAGCCGGCGGTGAGGACGAAGAAGGCCCAGGTACCCCTGCACTTCTAGCCGACGACTCGATCAATGGTGGTTCGCCCGCCCCTGGCACTCCGCTCGCAAATGGCTCCACCGTGGCGATCGCCGGATCCCAGATAACCAGTGCAGCATCAGTCATCCCAGCTACGCGATATGAAGTCTTCCCACCCGTCCCTGGACACGCAGCTCCGAAACGGCGACCTGGACGGCCCTTTGGCTCGCGCCGGCGAACCAGCACGCCTCAAAGGCACCGCTCGCAGAACATGAACATCGCCACTGCCCCCGTATCCCGCATCCGTCTTCCTAGTGGCAACGCTACACCCTCTGCTAATGGTGCTATGACACCCGGTACAATCAGCTTGAGGCGAGGCAGAAGTCAACTTGGTCAGAGCGTTACGAATGGATTCAATGACGAGGATGAGGACGACGATGATGACGACGATGAAGGCGGCGAGGTTAGACCGCATCGAAGACGACATACGAGAAGTTCTACGGGTAGTCCAAGGACTGCGAAGAAGGGGAAAGGTAGAGTGGTGGAAGAGTACGAGGACGAGGAAGAAGAAGAGGAAGAAGAGGACGAGGACGAGGACGAAGAGGATGCTGAAATTAATGACGATGAGGATCAGGATGCTGAAGGGGAGGAGGATGATATGGACATCGATGCGGAAGGCGAGGATGACGATGATATTATCATGCCAGATGCGTAGGAGTGTCTTGGGGTCACTGACGATATTGAAGTTGCTGTAGTTTGATTCGGATTGGTTTGGTCTATTTATTCGACAGGTTGGTGCTCAAGGTCGCTAGGGATGACTTTGTGCCCTGGTGTTTTGCATTGGGAGATACCTAGGGAAGGGGCGTTGTCTCTTGAATACAATTTTACTCATCACTTTTCCAAAAGAGAGGAGCCACCACAAATACCACATTGCTCTTTGTGACCACATCAACAAATTTATGACGCATTCTTCGGCCGCTCGGCGCCCAACCCTCCGTCACTCCCCCATCGATACGAACGCATTGTCGATCCGCTACCGGTGTTCCGTCTCATCAGCGCTTCTGCTTTACCCGGCGGAAGGTATATGCACCCCACATACAGGGTCTGTTTCTGAACTATAGACCAGGTAGTGTCTCCGAAGGCATTTCTCCTGGATTTTTATTTCGCGGCAAAGCGTATAATACGGATATTTCATCTCCGGGGGCATTGCGCGGGGCTCGGTAGGCATATGCGGAGAGGGGTTGGGTTGCATGTAGGGGTGGCTAAGGTTTGGGTTTACCCGGATATGAGGCGATGAGGCTCTGGGGGCGGCCGTTGGACGATGGATGGAATCGAGTGCTTTGCATGGATTGGTGATGGGATGGGTGGGGAATGGGGGTGCGGTGCTCGTTGGTAGTTGTTACAGGCGTTGTGGTCTTCTGGACGGTGCATTCTAGAAGGCAGTCAATGCGGGTTTGTACTACGCGTTTAATAACGGGTAAATCTTATTGTCATGGTTAATGTGTTCCTTTGGTATCTTTTTCCTTGCCATGCTCTTCATTCAAGATAGCTCTTATATTCGAGCTCCAATTGGTGGATATAATGCGTCCTCTTTTACCGCTGCAAGGTCCGCTTTTGCAGCTTTCTTGAATATATTCGCCGTATGTACAGAGTTGTACAGAGTCATATCGTGAGTCGAGGCTTTGAAGCGAAACTTGCTGGTGTTTACATAATAAACAGCGGAGGTAACACGGCAGAGGAAGCTTCAGATAGGGGCACAACATCATTGATCTTAGATCTTGCTCAAAGGGTTTCAGCACGTGTTGTCTTGTACTTGACCACAATGGTCACTTTCACGACATGGTTGGACTCGAGGGAGTGGAGGTATGAGGAGGTATGTTACGGATACATAGGGGTTGTTAGTAGCAAGAAGCAAGAGAGAGTACTAATAACAAAACGCAGAATCCACAGAAGTAAACTTCCACATACCACGCCCTCGATAAACACCTCTCTATCCATCCAATCCATATCCCGCCATCCCAAACATCCACCCTCGTACCAGCCCCTTCACCAAATTCAAACCCACACTTGATCGTCCCAAAAGCCCAATCAAACAACAGTCGTACAGACCGTCCCCAAAATAGCCCCAAACAAACCACAACATCGTCCCAATCTGCCCATCCCCGCATACGCTTCATCGAAATGCGCTTACATTGTACAAAAGCCGTGCAGCCATGCAGCGCCACCACGCATGGATCAGTAAGCGGAGCCTGTGCAACGTGCCAGCGCGTCGTTATCGTCCCGCAACAGGTTTTCTTGGACACGACGGGTGACGCTTGACGGACGTCTGCTCCGGGTTGAGGACGAGAAGAGACGGGTAGCGGCGGATGAGGTTGGCCTTGAAATTGTGATGGGGCTAATGTGGATAGGGTATAGCATATGCGCTAGGTTGGATCTGGGAACTCCGAGCGATTAGATAAGGATGCTACCATTGGTGGGGTGGGGCATGTCGGCTTCGCTGTTGAGACGACGAACCATCGTTCCCCAGATATCGAAATCGGGTGGAAAGATACTTTGTCCCACCGCGTATCGGAAAGTTGAGGCTCTTTTCTACCAAATCCCGGGACCGAGCCAGCACGACCGACGGCGTCATTCTCCTCAACCAACCTTATTCTTTCCGACGATATGCTCGGAATGCAGCTCACGCCCGCGGTCTTGGGCATTCTGTTACCCTCCGCCTTCCTGATACATCTCTTCGTCACGTACCTGCGTAATCCTCTCCGCAAGATCCCTGCTGCGCATCCACTGGCTCCATTTACGACGCTGTGGATCCACTACATTCGATGGAGCTCCGTCGAGAACGCGACTTTGAAGGCAGCGCATGACAAGCTTGGTCCGGTGGTGTGTCTTGGGCCGAATGAAGTGAGCGTCAATTGCGTGAAAGGTGGCATCAGGGATGTGTATGTTGGGGGGTTTGAGAAGGGCGAGACGCGTGGAGCGTTCAATTGGTATAGTTTCTTTGCGAATTATGGCGGGTGAGTCATAGTCTTCGAGGTTGTGTGGAGTGGTGAGGACGGCTTGCTGACGAGTCGCAGAGTTAGCAATATGTTTTCGACTGGCGGCAACAAAGCGCATTCGCTGCGGAAGCGGATGCTGAGTAACATCTACAGCAAGTCGGTCGTCACTGCTTCTCCAGCACTACTCGCGCAGACAACGACCATCTTATACGACCGCTTCTTACCTTCTCTTGCGTCATCCTTCTCTCGGGAAGACCCAGGCGTGCTAAACATATATGCGCTCCTCAGCGCAACCACCATGGACATCGTCACTGGGTATATTTTCGGGTTGAAGTCGAGCTCGAACCTAATACTGGACAAGAAGCAACTGGACTGGTTCCTAGATCTTTACAATTCACGCCGTTCTTTCAACTTTTGGTCGCAGGAGCTGCCGGGTTTCACTGCGTTCTTGGAAAAGTGGTCTGGGTACATGCTCGTGCCGAAGTGGGTGGACGAGGCTAATGGTGAGATCGAGAAGTGGACGATGAACATGTGCGAGAGCGCCGGTATCGTGCTGAGTGGGGGTGGAATGGACATCGCAGACACACCCGTAGTGTATCAGCAGCTGTCAGCCGCCATATCGAAGGACGCAAAGAAGGCTGGCAGCGAGACGGGGAACCTGCGTCATCTCCTTGCGAGTGAAGTGCTAGACCATCTTGCGGCGGGCTTCGACACATCGGGTATAACACTTGCCTATGTGATCCACGAGCTCTCCCGCAACGCAGAGATGCAGACGCGGCTTCAGCAGGAGCTCCGGACTCTATCTCCACGCATCACTGCCTCCTCCTCTCCTCGTCTGCCTGATCCAAAAGCAGTAGATGCACTCCCGTTGCTCCACGCTGTTATATGGGAGACTCTGCGTCTCCACCCCGCGATCCCGGGGCCACAGCCCCGTGTAACACCTGCGCAGGGCTGCCGTCTCGGTACCGACGACAATGCATACTATGTGCCCGGAGGCGTTCGGGTGAGTGCGAGCGCAGGTCTGCTACATCAGAACGAGGATGTGTACGAGCGTGCCGGCGATTGGAGACCGGATCGGTGGTTGGACTTGGAGAAGTTGGACTTGGAGAAGAGGAAGGACATGGAAAGTAGGTGGTTCTGGGCTTTTGGAAGGTTCGTCAGCACCCCTAGTCTCTACAAGGATACTACTGACCAGGAAAGTGGCGGACGGATGTGTGTCGGAAGTCACCTAGCGGTATACCGTAAGCCAACCCCACATGTGATCCCATGGCGGAACCGATGCTTCGTGTAAGGCAGCGTCGACCACGGAAGCTGCGACGCAGACCAGCCCGGGACTTGACAAGTCGAGGGTCCGGCGGGGAACCTGGGTCGAAGCCGCCGCTCTTCGCGCGTAATCTGACATCAAATGCCTGGATCGCTTGCTGACACCACTCGCAGAGATGAAATACATCATCGCAGCCTTGTATTCCGGCTACAGCACCACTATAGTGGATGATACCGGCATCGAGCAAGTCGACGCCTATACGGCACCTCCCACGAGCGATAAGCTCATGATCAAATTGCAAAAGCTTGACGTTTGACTAGGGACACGTGAAGACCGGATAATCCCATATCCTCACCCCGCTATGCCCCTCCACACTGTTGTGATAGCGGACCATCTGACGTCCGGCGGCACATGAACTGGCTGATTCGTGGCGTTTGGGTAATCTGGACAAAAGGGCGTGGACTGAGAGAGTCCGGTGTCGGATGACTAGTGCAAGGTGTTCTTCGTACCACCAGTGTGCTCCACTCGAGCCTATCGTTCGCCTGGATCATGGTTGTAGATAGGGGTGTAGATACGGTTGGTTACCATTTATTGGGATTAGGGGTATGAGTGATGGTCCCAGAGCATTGACTCGTGCGGACAATACCAGTCAGTTCGTCCCGGTGATTGGTGAACTTTCGGCATTGTCAAGGAAGGTGATGTGATGGTGAAGAAGCGCTTGGGTGGGGCAAGTCCAGCTCGGGCTATGGTAAGCAAACACTCTCGTTCTGCCTTCTGCTGTTCACAACGTGGGGTGGGAATCTCGACATAGGGGCCGTCACCGTGTCGGCTTATACCTGCCGCTTGTTGGACAGTACTCGAGACGGCTTGACGTTCTCACCCCGCATGCATTCGCGAGAAGAGTCAAGCGTGCTGTGGAGTAGATGCGAGAGAATATTGGTGGTCTATATCGCGTAACCCAGTCATGCGCCCACACCAGTCCCTGCGCGTCGTGCAACAGCGCTCTGCCTGCCGTGTCTGCCGGTTCTGGTTTCGCGTGCAGGTCGTGACGTACGTGGAGGAGAGGAGGGCTGTTGATGTAGACTTGAGGTCGTCCTCACGGTAGTGTTGACTACACAAATGAGCGTCTCGTTACCTAGCATACGGGATTGCCGTGACGCTGTCGCTTTAGCCTTGAGATGCAGATCTGGAGACGAGCTCGCAAAGATGGAGGCGAGAGCTGAAGAGTAGCCCCGCTTACTACACTGCAAGTTATTGTGACCATTGGGAGGGTGGGGCGGTGAACACCCAAATCGGCTAATGCACAAGTCTACGGTCTCATAGTAGTATATCGCGCATACTCGCAGCTGCCGAGATGGAGACCAAGGCCTGTCAGCTCCATCTCGTGGTTACTCCTCTGCGTCCCCCGAAGTCGCGGGAAGAAATACCGGCTACGTACGTCGTCGCCCTTACTGGTCGGAGCTCTCGAGCACACATGTGGCTTGGAGCCGATTACTCTGCGCAGATGGATTGACTGAGGGGGTCAATATTTGGGGTTCTGGTAGCAGAGTCGGCAACGGAAGAAGTTAGCAGGGCAGTGAGGCTGGGAATCAGCTTCAGTCTGCGGAGGAGATCTCGTACGCATGAGATAACCGCAGGCCAGGTCAACAAAATCTCCGAGAAGCAGCGTGAGGATGGCAGCCATGTGGTCGTCGCCAGTCAGCTTGGAAGCGGGCACAGGCGATCTGAGCTCGATGCCCGGGAGCGCAAAGTCGCCACGCCCAATATACTGCTGCAGAACATTGCTTGCTGCACAGGAGCGGTACTCTGCCGATGTGTCGAAACTTGAGAGCATGTAAGCCATGCTCAGGCCCAGGCTCGGCCGTGCGCAAGCCATGCGACCAGGATGCATGTGTGTGTGACGGACGCATGAAAGCCACCTCGGGTACCCGTTCGCATAGAACAGAGGCCTAATGGACGGCGGAAAGATGTGGGAGTGTTTGACGTTCAAGTCAGTAAGTACCGTGCAGAGACAGACCGCTAGATTGATGACCAAACCACGCCATCCTACGGACAACCGGATAGATTGAGGAGGTGATTAATTGCGAGAAGCTTCGCCAGCAAAGCGAATGACAGGAGTGGGACGATGTGCCGTCATGCACGGGCGGTGGGCAAGAGAAAAGGCACGGCTTGTCATCTTGGGTGCCTCTTTGGGATTGCCAACACCGACAATGCTCGGATTGGAAGTTGTCTCTGCGGAACGAGCACTGCGGCACAAAACCCGGGCGCGAGGGCGGAGCGGAGCTGTCTGGGCGGGAGCGTGCATGTCAAGCGGAATGGCCATTGGCGTCAACCAATGTCGCTGGATCCACCACTGTAGCAGCTCGTGACGGGAGTTGATCGAGTCTCGAGACAGCGTGTGGAGGAACGACGGCGGTCCGGGCGCTGTGTTGATTAGGTCGATGTGGGCCCATGTTGGAGCATCATTTGGCCGTGCGGCGAGCCCACCGCGGGACATGCAGTCGCCTGCAGGTACAGAGGCGACGGCGGTGGGGCCAGGCGACGCGACGGGGACGAAGTGCGAGAAGGCGGAGGTTGCAAAGGCAGAGGCCAGAGGGGGCCGCTCAGGGACGGCGTTCCGAGGGCCGTAGGCGTGTTGTTGCAGTCAGATTGAGCATCGCTGGACGTTGATTGAAAACCCGGGCGTGGAGAAATGCTAAGCCAGGGCCGGCTATATCGTCGCGGTATTGCTGCTGTCAGATTCATGGCTAAAGAGGCGGCGAATGGGGCGGCATGTGGCCGTGTAGCATCGTAGAATTCTCCAGCACCGTGGACGGAGCACACGGCGCCCCTGCCACCATCCTGGAGGGCAATCTGTCCCAGCCACAACGAGACGGACGGCGATCTCCTTGCACCGCATCCCATCCCATCCCATCCCACGACATCATCCACCACGGCGCCGCTGTCGGGCTTGCATTCTGCCGCGAGGGTTTGGTGGCGCGTTCCGCTTGCCCTACCGGCCACGCATCCTCTCAACACCATGCTCAACACCACCTCCACGCTGGTCATGATCCGGGATCAGAGCGCGCGCCGTACCCGTACCGGGGCGTCGCCAGCAGCGCTGAGCCGTGTCTCTGCCGTGTGACGTGAGTATGCACTGGTGATGCAGCCCGCGCCCCTAGCTCCCAGCGGTCTGTCACTTTGCAAGGCATCGAGTCTCGAGGCACCCCCCAAGCAGCCGCTGAGCGGCCGGCGAGCTAGCGGCCATGTGCGCAGGTAGATGTGTCGCGTACCACGCTGGCCGGCAGCGAGTGGGTGCCGCGGGCATTCCTCAGCTCTTCCAATGTTTTTTTGTGCCTCGAGGCTACGGGTCAGAGGAACCTGTGACGAGCACGCCGGCGGGCGGGGAGCGTCCTGAGATATTGGGCGCCAACGGGAGTTATATACAGCCTCTCAAGTAAAGTGGTTCCCATGGCTAAATTCTGCGTGCTGTTTGGGTCTTGTCAGGCCTGTGGCTCTGCCGCTGCCGCACCTGATGCATGCGATCCGAGCCCCCCGTTGGAGCCCCGGACGGCGCCCATACCACCCCTCGAACCTGGAATTGCCGTTGGATCGACGCACGACTGAGGGCCCTTTGGACTACCTACCCATGCCCTGCCGCCGCCGATTCCGCCCGTGCAGCACTTGACGCTGGTCTCGGGCTGCATGGGTGCTCCGCGCTCTCGCAGACTGACAGGCGCCGCTTGCTCCGCTCTCCTTGACGACACGCCTGGCTTGGACATATAGAAAGCCTCGTTTGCGTGTTGTTTCCGGCGTGCTGGCGCTGCATCCGGATCTGCCCGCCGCTGCGTCTACCTTTGAGCCAGAAGCCTGTCAGCCGGCTGGACAAGCTTCCTTCTGATTGCGCTGCCGGCATCGAGCCGCATATCTTCACTGCGGTCGTTCTCCCGGATCCCGACGTGACACCGTGGACACCCCTAGAAGAACAGGACCGTCAGGAGGCACTTCAGACCGACGGACCGAGGAAGAGACGACCTGGGAGGCAAGGAACTCTGTTCGAACAAAGAAACTCCAGTCGCGTCGACACTTGGACTTGCCAAATCCCGCAAACGCTGCATTTCCGCATTGGGGGCTTCCTACTGGCTGGACTAGACGTCAATTCTCTGCAAGTCTCGCCGCCGCCCGTGATAGCGACGGTGCCTAGCTTCGCGATCAGAGACTAGAACGTCGGCCGTGGCGTCGAGCTAACTGCGCGCCCGTTGAGCTTCTACGAGTCGCACGGACGAGGGCCTTGGACCAGTGCGGAGAGTCCGGTAGCCTGTAGCGCTCCCTTGTCGACAACTGCTTCGGGAACCCTCCAGATCTCCAGACTCCAGACATTGCTTCAGACAGTGCATCTGGCAGGCGGACTGCCCCATTCACTCTGCCTCCAAGCCGGACCTCGACCTGATCACCACCCGGCCTCGCCTATCTTCCTCGCCTAGCTGCTTCACAAGTCTCCGAGCGCGGCGCCCCTGCTTCGGGCCATCCCATCTCTCTACCACGGTTCAACTGGAGGCGACCAGCCGGTGCACCAATGCCTGCCCGTTGAATCGCCAACTGGGGACGGGTACTGGCGCAACTCTCTCATCTGCACCGTCATTGCGCCTCCCGCTTGACACCTGCGTCGGGCGCGGAGAAGTGCTGCTGGGGGGAGTTTATAGCACCGGTAGGCCTCGAACTGCAACGGCCTGCCACTTCACCACCCTCGAGCACGCCGGCGAGACCACCACCTCTACCACCGACGAGTCTGCTTCTTCCGGGGCAGGCACCCCAAGACACTTTCTTCGTCGTCGCCGCGCCATCAACGAGCTCTTTTCCGCGCACGAGAGGCGGCTCTCATCCAGCGCAACCACGGCGAGCAGTGGACCTCCACGCGCTCATTGGGCCTCCGTCTGGTTGAGCAGTGGCTTGAGCGGGTTCACGTGCTCCGAACCACACTGCTGAGCCCTCTGCGAGCCTTCTCGCGGCTGTGGTAGGACAGGCAGCAACGGGCTTTGTCGTCTCGTGTGCGCTTTCCACGGTTGCTCGCGCCTTCCTTCTCAACTTCTTGCTCATTCTGGGCGTCCGCTCGCTAGAAGGTCCCGCAACCACTGCAAAACCACCGCGCTTCCCCACCCCCTCCAATGCCAGCACCTTGCTTCGTACGCATTGTATCTCCAGACTCTATTCCTCGTCATCGTTGTCAACCTTGTCACATCAGCTACCATGTTCGGCACCCACGCCCCAAACCACGCCCCAAACCACGTCCATACTCGCACGCAGCATTACCAGAATCCCTTTCCTCCGTACACGCCCCTGGCGACCATCTCGATCGAAGACGTGCAGCTATGGATACGGCAGGAACCCAGAGAGGCCCTGCTGTGCTTGGACGGAAAAGAGAAGGGTGAGTATCCGCCCGCGCCTTGCCCCGCCAGCAAAGCTGACTGCTACAGCCCGAAAGCCCGTAGACCCGCCTCCGATCGTCCAGGTTGTGATCAAAAACCGTTCAGACCCCATGCAGTGAGTACTCTGCGTTGTGCAGCAGGACCACGACTGATTTGCAATAGACACTTCCTCCAAAGTCCATATCTGTTCATGTGTGCCAGCCTTTGGCACCCCGACAGCGATGAACCGTGGAGGAGTCCGCCCAGTAAGACGCTTGCCGGGTCGGTGGTGTCGTCGCTGCACCGTCTCAAGGACATTGACAATAAGGATGGGGCCTTCTTCGTGTTCGGCGACATCTCGGTCAAGACAAAAGGGAGGTACCGGCTTCAATTCAGCCTCTTCGACTACCAAAAGTGAGTACCCGCAGGCTGGAGCTGTTTACCATGCTGACCGCCTACAGGACCAGTGGCGCAGCACTCTACCTCGGCTCCATCACGTCGAAACCGTTTGTGGTCGACGTATCCAAGGACTACAAGGGTTTGGCTGAGTCGACCTACCTTTCCCGTGCATTCTCAGATCAGGGCGTTAGACTGCGCCTACGCAAAGAGCCTCGTACCGTGATACAGAAGCGTTCGTACGCCCAGGTCGCCCCTGAGTCCGCTGAGTCCGAAAACTTCTTGCAGCCAGCCAAGCGAATGCGCGTAGAGCCCGCCGACGAAGACGAGGACCACAAGGACCAGAAGGACCAGGTTTGCTACTCGCAAGAACACGTTTCCTACCCACGAGAGCAGGTTTCCTACCAACAAGATCTCACATCCTACGCGCAGTCCTTGCCTTCGAATTACAGCATGACTCCGACCATGTCATCGGCGCCGTACAGCTTACCGCACCCGCACTCACAGCCGCACTCGCAGCCTATGCCGTCGAGTCTACCGTCGAGTCTGTCGTCGTCCAACTACACCTTGTCTTCGTCCTACAACCCCCCGAGCTACAGCACATCGTCAAACCACATGCCATCTCAGCAGATGTCATCGCAGCAGATTTCATCGCATCAGATGTCATCGCAGCAGATGCCATCGCAGCAGATGTCTTCGCACCAAATGCCTTCGCATCAGATGCCGCCGCAGCAGATGCATTCGCAGCAGATGCATTCGCAGCAGATGTCACAGCTGTCGGGGTCACATATGCCAGAAGCACAACTACCAGAAGCACAGCTGCCAGAACCACAACTACCAGGGCAGCAGTGGCCGAATCACCAGTCGTTCAATGGCTGGTATGGTCAAGGTCAGCTTCCATAAGGCTTTCGACGCCGACTACAACTTGCTCTCTAGGATTCTGCCATTCGACAGCACGCACAGCTACCAGGCAGTCGTATCTTAGTGGGGCATCATGAACATGTCCATGAGTTCACGTATATTTTGATTTCGTACCATTGGCGGTACCATCGCAAAAAGGTTTATATGGTTGCTCGAGTTGGTTTTCGTACCCTAGTCGGTACCGTCACGAACAGGCTCATCGGTTACGCATCTTTGGTTTCGCGCACGGAGGGAGCAATCGGTCATGGGTTCAGGGAGGTATCTTGATATCATGCACGGGGGGAAGTGCAGTCCGCCACATGGTTCGGCGAGATCGGGCACGGGCGGCGCAACGGCGCACACAGAACGGGTCCTTTTCCATCGGCATAGTGTATAGTGTTTGTAATCCTGTCCATTTCACGCTCCGGAAACGGCTAGCTTAAGCTTTTACGCTCCCGACATCAATCACAAGTAATTTTTCCAAAGCGACTCACCACGATTTGCGCTACTGAACTGTCGGCTCCACCCTCTTCCGCGATGGTTCCTTCTCAACAAAGGGTCGAGACTTTATATCCTTTCCCAATGCGATGGCTGAGCAGACGGAGCTCAGGTCCGAGGCGTGGTCATTCGTAGGGAGTGGGTCGCGTCGCTGGAGTGGACATGTGAAATCGCTAGCTTGACATCTGACATCTGCGAACAGCATCTGATGTCGTGATAGCCGCTTTCTCCGTCATCATCATCTTGCATGTGCATTGCAGTCGATACCCAAGTTAGACCGGGAGAAAGCTACTGCTGCAAGGCAGGAGGCAGGCTAGGTCAGACCGCATGGCCCCGCGAGGGAGCGCCCGTCGGCGATCCGTGGATCAGCAGGTTCGTCTGTCGGTTTCTTCTGGTTGTGGGTGCGCGGCGGGGCGGACGGCGGACATGGAGATTTAGGTTTGGTTAGGGCGCGCGGGCGGTGGGCTTGGGGATGGCGGGTCGATGCTTTGGGTTAGTGCTGGATGACGTGCAGGATGGTGCGCAGGAGGGGCCGGTCAGGTGATGTGGGGAGGCTATGATTGGTTGATTGGTCAAAAGAGATGGTTAGGTGGCTTGGTGCGGGTTTGGTGGTGCGGTGGTGGTTTTGTTTGTGCAGTTTGAGTTGTTCTGGGTGGTGGTGGGAGGAGGAGGGGAGTGATGGGGCGGAAGTTGCCGGGGGCGGTTTGACGGCGTCGCGGGGCGGCGTTGTTTGCCTTTTCGTTCTGGACACGTCGAGGTTCTGGTGCGCGGGGATTCTGCCATGTTGCGTGCGCAAGTGTGCGTAGGTTGTTTTGAAGAGCCCCGTGCCGGGGCCGTTCAGCCTGTGTTTGGGGGTTGGAGTTCCGGCCCGGGGTCGCCTGTTGTGTGGGGATGGTGGTGGGGGTAACTATGGGGGTTGAGGTTAGTGGGGAAGAAGTTTGCTAAAGCACAGTTATATTTTCTAAGATTGTTCCGACTCCAAGGCGCTATCGAGAGTTTCTCTCAGCCCACCGCCTGGCTCGTTCGCTAACTGGTGCACCATCTGCCGGTCCTGTAGATGGGAAGACTGTCGAAGCTCAATCCGCTTCCCTTACATGCCGAGAAGATACCGCAAAGCACTGAAAACCCGATTATGTCTTCCCGCGCCGAAGAAGACACCAAATCTCAATTCCAAAGTGTATTTGCCAATTCCCATCCGATCGATATGATGGAGATGTCGTGATGCGAAGGGACGCCTTCCGAACACGCATCGACATTCAGCGATCTGATTCAAATCCGATTGTTAAGCGTACTCCGCTGTTATCGTTCCGTAACGAACGCCGTCGGCCACGAGATGGTACTCCAGCGTAGACTGAACCGAGATTTCGACCTCGTATTCTAGATCGTAGTAGGTCTTTCCAGACTTGCCTCGGCGCTTGCGGAAACACCGCTCAGGTACTGAGCTTAGATCAACACTGAGCTTAGCGACTTCGTAAACGCCCTAGGATGATTAGTAAACCTACTCCAATGGTCTTCACAAGAACACTCACCGGTTCATTTGAACGAAGTGCCGCTTGATCCTCATCAGAGGCGATGAGCCTCAACGTCGATTTTCTGCTCTCACCGACCCAAAAGTGCGACGTCATGTTGAGCTTTCCATGGACGGTCGCCGCAGTCGGAAGATCTTGACCTTTAGCGATGAGCCAGGACGCATTGCTGCGAGCACGCTTCCTGCCCGTATATGTGCATAAATGTGCCTCTGCTTCACGATGCTTCTTCTTGTTGAAGGGCTGCGAGGTCGGACGGCCGTAATGACGACGACATTTACGGCTCTTGACCGGGCTCTGACCGTGAGCCTCCAATCCTTTGGCTGTTGCCCCACGGACTATGGCTGACAAACTGAAAAGTCGGTGAGTAAACCCTCATACAAGACACCCAAACCATGTACTTACGCGTAGTCCGGCCTGATGACTTGAGCGTTGTTGGCTTCAACAAGTGCACTGAGCTCTTTGTGCATGTAATCTGACTCAGCAAAGCCACCCACCAAGAACACATACTGACATAGTTAGATTTTGATCTTATGAACCCGCTAGTAATAACATACCTTCACGTTCGCTTTGCTCTTCTGTCTCGCCTCTTGAAGCTGTTGCTTCAGAAGTTCCTGCGTTCTATGAAGAGGAAATTCGAACATCTTCTTCATCTCTTCCCTGTGTCGAGATTTGGTTAGTCAGCTTTTCGAGTGGATCCAGAAGGAAGTACTGACGCTGTGATGCGAATTTCTCCATAGCACATTCCGCGATCCTCATCATGGATCGAGATCAGAGGGCCCGGTAGACCTAGGTAGTAATCTTGGGTGCCTCTGAAACCTATCTTTGCCGTGAGACTGAATTCTCTGGCAATTCTGGCTAATGGGGAAGGAATCGATGTGCGAGGTAGGTCAGCTACACGGCATCCGGCCACTTTGAGGAAATCTTTGACTCCGACTTTCTTCTCCAGCCAAGCTAGGAAGGCTCTGTCGACGAAAATACTGCCGCATTGGTCTCCGGATCCTGTAGTCGCCTCTTCGATAATGGTTGGCGAAATGCCTGCGACACGGTATGAGATCAGATCGACTGTTCCACCGCCCATATCGCAAACGACGAACCCATCGCCGATAGCTAGCTGCTCATTCCGCACGCTACCCTTCAGCGACTGGATTGTGTAGATGGCGGCCGCCTCTGGCTCAGTCGCCGTAATGGTGCGCTTCAACAATGGTAATTCCGTCGTGTTGAAGCCAGCTTTCTCAACTGCTTGCATGGTGAGGCTTTTGGCGAGATCCGACCATACGGCTGGGACAGTGACGACTAGGGTGATCGAGAGAGTACGCCAGAGCTGCTTGCCATATTGATCATCCAGATTCGAGAAGAGCTTCTTCTTTACCTCAGCAAGGTAGTCAGCGATGATGTCGACCGGTCGCTTCACGCCGCCGAGGCCTCCATATCCGGCTCCGCCTACGACTCCGTATGCAGAAGGTGTCAATTCATCTTGGATCATGCCCGCTTCTCCGGACCTACGCCCGTCAAGCTCCAGCTTCGTCCATCGATGGCGTTTGACATGAGGCGGAATCTCGTTTCCCCAGTATATCGTATCGCCGCAGTACGCGATCTCGCTCGGCGTCTTCTCTCTCGTACTGATAACTGAGCTCGCGCCAGTCCAATTTTGAACGACTTGTATACGGGGCTCAATGTGACTGGAGCTGGAGAGCTCGCAGTAGGATACGCCTGTAGGTTTTAGATGTTGGACTGCGCAAATTCCCCACGGCCACTTACCAGTGAAGGTTGTGCCATAGTCTAGGCCTATGAACAATTAGCGAAGAGATACTAGGAGCCAGATGGCTGGATACAGACCTATCACGAGGCTGTTGCCTGTCATGTTTGCGTGGATTGTTGTCGGAGCCTAGTGCGGTCCGAGAAGTTGTTGAGATAGTTGGTGGGAGAAGTGTGACGAAGATCTTATTACAAAGATGTGTCTTGGTGAAAACGACGGGTACTACGTGTCTCTCACTATTCTGGGAGCTCTCGTGGCATGAGAATGTGGGCGAGGCGAAGGCGAAGTGAAGGATGCCGACACAGTTCCCTATCTAAGGACACTTGTCGTTCCATGGTACCGCCTGATATATCACCGCCTAGAGCTTTATCTCAGACGGCGTGTCTCTACCGTTTTCACTCACCTGCTACTCTCGAGCGTATTCGAGGTAGCAGTAATGACGTTCACCTTCACCGCAAATAAGTCTCCCACCGATCTTAAAAATTTCTACTAACCTTCTTCCTCTCCCTCAACACCTGTCCAGTCCACAACACGCACTAATGTCATTGCATGTAAGTTTGATCTTCATGGAATTTCTATTACGGACCACTAATTGCTCAAGGGGTTGCTATCATACTTGGCGGGCTCAAAAGACACGGACTCGGCGAACACTACTCCAGCGTCAGACATGGCGTTTTACGCACAATCGCCTGGTAATAGAGTCGGCAGACTACCCGTTATACGCAGCAGACCAGACGAGGGACAACAGTCACGACATGAAGTGCGCAAGAAGGACCAACCGAAGCATAACGACTCTTACAATCGAAATGCACCTTACGTCAATGATTCTGACAACCGAGACCCAAGCATTAACGATATGCTACACAGGACGCGAAGACAACTCGCTCTCGAGGTCATTAAATCCAAAAAGGACTTTCGTGCATTGGAGTCACAAACCCAGCAACTGAGTTCCAAGTATAAACGTCTGCTTGCGGAGACCAAAGACCTCCACGTGAAGATCGAACAATCTCACAATGAGAACCAGACTCTCAGCTCCAAGAACCGAATTCTCACCTCGAAGTACGAGAAACTCACCACAGAGAATCGAACTCTGCAAACCAAGTATGACGAACTTCGGGCGACGGAAGTTTTTTACAGCTCGCGCTACAAGCTTATCAAGCAAAAGTACATCCAGCCATATGCCATGTCGAAGAAATTCGTGTACCGGGAAGCAACTGGCCAAACGATGACCGAAGTTCTCCGTCCATTTCTCCAAGATGCGCTCGATGCAACTCCATTGCGGGCACAGGTGCAAGGTCTTGGAGAGCAACTCAAGTCGGTGCAGGAGCAGCTGCTGTCCAATGTGGAAAAAGTGCAGGCAGTTCCAGACGACCAATTCGCTTCGGACTTCCGTGCGCTCGCTTCTTCCATCAAATCGCTGAGCCGATCGATCAAACTCTCTGATGCCGTTGACATCATGAGCATCGGCGAGATCAAGGATTGTTGCTTGGTTCGTGGAGTACGCCCAGCACACTGGTCGACGAGACCGCGCCAGATGTGCATGATCGAAGCTTTTGTCTGGTCCGTTATTTACACAGAAGTGTTCGACAGCCCATGTGAGTATATTCTTCACTCGTGTACTCTTCTTGTCAAATGAACAAACACATAATGTCTTCATTTCTAGTTTACATGTTCGGCAAGGTTGTTGATAGTGTTTCAAATGGCTTCTTCGATCTGTTCGGTAGAGACCATTCTCACCGCTGGCCCATCCCATCTGAACTGGCTGAGCGATGGAGATACACGACAACGGAGAAGTTTGTGGAGATTGTGGGCCGCGAGGCCTCAACTCAAGGCTTAGCGAAGAACAAGAATGGAGAGCTGGACAGGAGTATCCAAGAGGTCCGAACGAAGGTCGCATTCCGAATCGAGAAGCCTCTGGCCCGCATCGCTTCAAAGCTGGACTTCGCGCAAGTGACCACCATCGTGGACGAGGCTTTCGCTCTCGCAATCAAGATGTCACTCGAGCGATGCCGAATCCAGATTGTCTTTCCCAGCATCAAAACTCCGTTCACCGTCGGACAACCGGACCTTGTCAGCACCTACGAGAGCGAGAATGTGCAGAACGGAAGGGTTGCGCTCATCGTCAACCCTGGAATGGCGAAGTGGGGAGATGCTCGAGGCCAGAATCTGGATCAACGCCTCGACATCATTCCTGCCCTAGTTTTCGTTGAGTCTACTGCTGAGATGGTATCTCTAGCTGATGCGGACCGTGAACCCGACTTTGACATGGATCCTGAGTACGAGCAGAAAGTCAAGATCAAGCTGGAGCATGCTTAGAAAACTTCGACAAAACGTTGGTACCGGCCAAGTATGACTTTTAATACGCTTCCTCGGCGCTACGATGCCTATCGTGGTGGAAGATGTTTAATCTGCGCTAAGGTAGTCTGCAGGAGATGTGGCATGCTCTAGATACACTCTCTTTCCTATGCATTTCCTCATTCAATGCACGCCACGGTCAGTTTCCGAGGGTTCGGCTTTCCAGGGTTTATGGCGCATGTGGCTTTCTTTTCTTTTGCTCTTCTCTCATTCGCCGATTGCTTTCGGTCGGAGCGGTGACGACCAGGGATTTGCGATACCCTTCTTTCGAAAGCGGCTATCGAGGGACAAGACTGCGGTACACTCTTCCCGGATTTTGGCGCAAGTGCTTCCTGCATGGTAGATACAATACAGATTGTTCTCGGAATCCTGAGTACTATAAATGCTTGTATATGGTGTGATGATGTGCTCTGCTGTCCTTGATCAAATCTTGGGTCAGAAACCATTAACTCTTAAGCCTTCATGACGACTGCTTATGACCTGCTTTTTCTGCTACTAACATATTATAGTACACCCTCATTATCCTCCGCAAAAAAAGCTTGGTAACTACTCTAGGCCATCTTTTCCTCCATATTCCTGTTACCACCGGAATTAACAGCGCTACCACCGTCGTCCACAATCCTCCTCGTTCCTTTCCTAGTCTCACCAGGTTAAAGCATCGTGGTCTAAGTACCTGCGTCTAAAGCCGATGTGGTATTGTATACAAGTGCATCTAGGCCCGCATCACGGTCCCGTAATGCGTTTGAAATTGGCTGCGTGCGAAGAAGGTCGGCAATGGCTATGCGTAGTGAAGTAATTTCGCGCAAACGCAGCATACTGCAATCCTCCCGGTATCGTTGAAGGGGGCAGCAGGATCGGATTGGACGGTAGTTGAGGAAGTGAGTTGCGGTATTTGAGGTCATCTAGTTTAAGCGCTGCTTGAGCTACTGAGATGCTGGAGTGTTAGGATCGTCGTTGCGACATCGATTCGGTCGGTCATGCACGCCATTGGCGACACATGTGCATCTCATCTTGTAGGTTCTCGCCATCTGCACCTCCGTATTTGCGAAGCTCAGGACGCCCAACAAAAGCCAAGTGGCTATATGCTTGGCCTGCAAAGACTTTTGTTGAATGAAGCAGTGCTTGTTCAATGTCGTCGGATATCCAGAGGCTGAACCGAGCAGAGGATGCCACACTTCGACATGGCCGTTGGGACATCTCCACCGAGAGTAGCGATACCTTCAGTGTCTCGAACTTGGTTATAGGTGGCTCTTGACTGATGTTCACCAATAGTTGCTTGTATAATCTGATTGTTGGTTATAAATCTTTGCACTTCCCTAGTCAATGATCTTTAGCAACAAATCATTCCGTAAGTCCATGAAGGCTTTCCTGGAAGCCAATGCGTGCAACACGAAGACTTCGGCATGCGACACTATCCGCATATCTGGACACAACGTTGGTCTGCTTTTCCACGTGCTGACACCCATTCACCGAATCCTGAGGGCTGTAGAGCTTATCGTGTCACAATAGCGGAGAGAGAACCCCTGTGTGTCGGGTACTGCAAAAGGTCAATCATGCCGATGTGTCGATGCAGCTTTGAGCAAGAGCGCCCAAAGTCACATCTAAGCGGAGGAGTCCTTCAAGCAGATAAGTCAGTTACTAATGGTCAAAGGCCGCGCTGATCGCGGCTCTGGGTGCTTGTCTCGGCTTTCAGACTAATTCTAGACCGGATCTTCCTGTTGCGTCGTCCCTTTCTGTAGCTCCACGTCCTCAACTGTTCGCACCCAGTGAAGAGCTTGGAAAATTTCATCGTTGTCTAATAGCTCGGCTTTGTTCCGGTCGATCGCACGCAGTGTTTGCCAATGCTTTCACGTTTCTCTACGAATCTGGCGACGTTCTGGCAGGTCGAGGTGCTCTAAAGGCCCGGGCAGCGCTGTCGACACGCCTCGGAGAGTTCATCAATTGGAGGCATTGCGCCTTCAAAGCCTGTAGTGGCCGAGTCTTCAGATTCGTTCGATGGTGTGATGGATCAAGATACGCTAGACTCAGTCCCCTGCGGTTCTAGGAAAGTTGAACGGCATCGGAAGCGGATCGAGCCTCGATGGAAGGTCGACCTCCTCTTAGTTTTCGCAGAGGAAGAGTTGAACATAGTTTCAGAGTTCCAGAATATGACCAATCCCGAATATTGCATAATCCAATCCCGCAACATAATGGGAATTCAGATCAGTGTTCGTCTGGACTTGTAGATTGACCATGGTATATCCCGTAGAAAACCACCTCCAATTTGCTATCTTGAGATCCTTTTACGAGGCGTTACGGCGTTAACAAAGACTCGGTGTCTTTGTTGCTTGTCGAGGTCCATGATAAGGCGGTCGTTCAGGTTCAGCCTCAACAAGACGGGGCAGCGCTTAGTAACCAGCATACCGGTCAATCTTCGGCCCGACGCCGCTCTTCACGTGAGCGATGATCGCACGCCGAGGAGAGGAGGGAAGACAGCCAGCTCCTCGACCACTTCCGCACGCAAACACTCAATCGACACGCAAGCAGACAGCGGCTTGTCGCTTAAAATGCGCCTCCAAGTTGCATGCACAATCTTTACTCTTTAGTTCCAAGCCATTTGTGTCGAGCGCCCGCTGCCTCTAACGCCAGAAATCTTGCCCGCCGCACGCCTCGCGCATACCCATCATGCCTCCAGCAGGCTCACGCACTGTTGGCGCCGGTACGACCTCAGATCGCAGGCAATCAACGCGCCAGGGACGTACCACGGTGCGCCCTACGAATTACTATGCCCGCACCTTTGCTGGCCGGCTCACGGCGAACGGCTTGGAGCAGACCCCCGAAGCTTCCACTGGCGCCAGCGGCTTCTGCCCGGCGCTCACACACTTCACACAGGCAGTCGATGCCTTTCCCAAAGAGCTCATTAAACACTTCTCCATGTTTAAAGAGGTCGAGGCCAAGATCCACGACCCTGAGCATGTGATGCAGCTCCTGCTCGACGAGGTGGCCCACATGTCCGTACCGACCAAGGTACAGCGACGCGACACGATCCAGAACGGCAACGGTGCCGATCACAGCGCCGCCGCAAGCATCAACGGATCTGTCGTTCAAGACCCCGCCGCCCACTACAAGCAGCTCTTCCCCGACGACTTCTCCAGCCTTCCGCCGGACGAGCAGGCCGATCTGCAGAAACGCCAGGCTTTCTTTCGTCTGCGCATGCTCATCGTAAACATGCTCCCCACGCTCGACGAGAAGCTGGTGGTGCTAGGCGCCGCCATAGCGACCAAGGACCGGGGTCTGGCGCGCATGAACAACTCCTACCCGCAGCTCGACGACGAAATCAGCGACGAGGCCCGATACGGAAGCCTCACGCATTGGGCGTATGCCGACAAGGAGGAGAAGAAGAAAGGTGGGCCTTCGCATGAGCGGCAACGGAGAGAGGTGGTGTCCGCAAACAACCTGGCTGCAGCTGCTCAACATGTGCACGATGCCGACTCCATCGCGGCGAAAAGCGAGGCTCGGAGAGATGCCGTGCTGGCGAACAAGCGAAGCCGACACCAACACAACGACTCCGACTTTGACGACCGACCTGTCAAGAAGCCGCAGAAGCGAAAGGCGGTCGCAGCAGATCCAACGGCGGGCGACGCGCGCAGCATTGGGTTGGGCATCACAGGCAACGCCGCTCCACCACAAGGAAAGAGGAAGAAGACGGAGAAAGCCCTGGCGGCTGCGGCGGCTGCTCCACCAATGGAGCGCTCGCTGAGCGGCGCGTTGAAGGCTGCTGGACCTGGCGGGCGGGGCGGAACGAGCCCGCGAGCGACGCCAGGGGTGGAGGGCAGTGGAACGGGCAAGCGGAAACCACGGGCAGCTCCTGCGCAGACGCAACGCAAATACCCGCTACCGCAAAATTCGCCTCCGCCATCCTCGCCGCTTGCTGCAAACTTCCAGCTACCCAAAGTGGCAGCGCTTACCGCCGACCGCCCCGCATCGTCACGAGCCAGGAACAATTCCCTCGCGCATTCTGTAGCATCTACCGTGCCAGAGCCGACCATTGTACATCGTCCTTCCTCGTCGCATTCCGTCCAACAAGCAGTCAGCAGCAACGCCATCACCGAGCTAGAGCAGGCAGCCGGTATAACTCGCGAAAATGTTACAAGAGAAACCTCCCCACCCAAAGACACTACCGAGCTCCCACCATACGAGACCATGACAACGGATACGCTGAAGCATGAGGAACCAGAACCTCAGGAGCCTGTGGGAATGGATATTGATATACCGGCCCCAGCTCCAGTAACGACGCGGGCCGGACGCACTTCCAAGACAGCCACACCTATCGTGGGGACCTTTGCGGAGGTGCCGATGGCTCGAAGTCGGAGCACACGCAAGGCGACCAACGGCAACGGCAATTCGAACGCGTCATCTGAGAATAACAGCACAGTCACAGGCATCGTTTCGAAACGAGCACCCAAGAAGGCTGCACAATCGGCCAGTGCCATCGCACAGTCTCCAGCGTTGGCAGCCGTGGAACCGAAATCGAATCCCCAGTCTTCCAGGGCCAGCTCAATCGCGCCGGAGCAGGATTCCCAGGACGCAGACTCAGAAGAAGACGGCGACGAACCACGCTATTGCTACTGCAACCAGGTTTCGTACGGAAACATGATTGCCTGCGACAACGAGTCTTGTGTTCGCGAATGGTTCCACCTCCCCTGCGTGAACCTCGACCGTGCACCCGGCGGCAGGAAGAAGTGGTTTTGCAGCGACGAGTGCAAGGATGCGTACGCGGAAGGGAAGAACGCCAAAAACGGACGTCCGGGAAGTAGTAGGCAATAGGAATTAGGAAGGAGTTCGAGGCGTTCTACGGCGGGTCCAGCGGCTGGGTCCAGGCCAGGTCCTAAGGGAAAGGGCCGGGCTAAGTTGGGTCTATGGGATGGATGGGAAGCCTTATGACGACTTTGATTTTGGATTTGCTTTTGGTCTGTGGGTTTGCGGCGTTTTCATGGCTGAGGGTTTCGACGCTGCCGTTGCGCACACCGTTACGACATACTGGTCCCTTGATCATCTTCACGGGCCTTGTTGCAACGTGTCGCATCTCCTTCGACGGTGATATTGATATCGACTTGCGATTTTCAGTGGGAGCTGTATGACGACACTTATTCGCTTCCCGATATACACATTGCATGGACGCATTTTAGCATCTAGCGTTTGACATGATACACACCTCATAGACGCTTGTCTTTAGTTTTAGCAAGTAGTTATAGACAGGACACATGTTCGCACACTTCCTGTCTGAGTTCTGTGTCTTTTCCTTTGTCGACGTCGGTTTGGACCAGGTTCCCAACCACTCCTCTTAGAGCCCCTTCGCCGCTCCCTGTTTATGAAGTCACTTGTTACCACCTAGGCGCGATTGCGATCAAACTTACTGACCTTAGATTCGCCACCTCACAATGTCCTAGCCAGTGCGGGCTGTCCCTCCCTGCTGGTGGTGGCAACCGGAAACTTTTGTACCTCGCAATGATTACTACGCGAACTGCTGTACTTTAGCTGCGATTATTGTGCTACGTCCAGCCTGCCGCTTTAGAGACAATCTGCGTGCTAAGCTATTCTCTGCTAAGAGTTAGAAACCCCTCACCAAGTATGTCACGTCGAGCAGCCCTACGGTTTCTGCGTGTGTAGACAGCAAATATCGAGTTACGAAGAGAGACGTAGCAGATTATGATTGGGTGCCACAACATCCTTACTCGCACACTCGCATCCTTTCTCTCACGAGCTGAAAGGTCAAATTTTGGCAAAGTGGCATGGTCCCCAGACCCTCAATGCATTTTGATAACTAGTTTTAGCGCTTATGCATGTCTCAGCCCCGCGAGGACGACGTCGCTCGTCCTTATAAGTGGCTTGTCTGCCTGCATTGCTAGAACACCCTCCTGCCTCCAGAAAACACGCCTCTACCTGCTCGGCGCACCCAGCTTGTGTACGCACCGATGATCCGAAATGTCTGGTGCCGAAGCCATTACCGCCATCCAGCTAATCGACGCCTGCATCGGCATCGCTGAATCGATCATTGACGTCGGGCGTGCCGTTCACGATGCTCAAGGATTACCACCAAAGCTTCGAGACCTGCTCGAAAAGCTACCAGCGTTCGAAGAACTGTTGGAAAGTGTGCATGAGAGCTGGGAGGATCTCGGAGGATGCCAGCAAGAGCGCACAGCCGATTTTGAAACAGTGCGCGGAGACTTTAGCTGAACTAAGGGACATATTCAGGAAAGCCTGCCCAAAAATGGAGAGAATCGTACCAAGCGCATCTGGAGAGGTGCGAAGGCTGTCTTCTTCGACCGAGACAGCCAGGTACAGAAGCTTCTGGTGACTATTCAAGACGACTTGAGATTTTTAGAGCAGAAGGATTTCTATGTTATTGGCGACAAACTAGCTGCACTGCAGCAAGATACGGAAGCACTAGCGGATAATGACGACGGCAAGTATACACACACTGGAGCGGGCAACATCATTGCCAATGAAGGCGGCAGTCCTACGAATTATGTAGTTGGTGGAACCAACGACCGGCAGATCAACAATCCTGGGGTATACCATGAGGGTCCTTCGAGTACGTAGTCATCTTTCTCACGTAGTCACACCAACTTCTCGATTGAGACGGTTTTCAAAGCGCATCTAGCACTGGTTCGAGCCATCCGCTCGACTTGGGCCAACATAGTACCTTCAGCCCGCTGGGTGGTCATGTCGACAGTCGCCGGTGCAGCTGGGTTGGTACGGGAGTGTCCTTGCCTCGATGCAGCCCGTTGTGCGGGGGCCATACGACGGCGTATAGCTCCCGGGTGATCAGACTATCAGGTGAGCCTCACGATACCTATTGACACGTCAGATGCCAGACGCTCTATAATGAGTCCCATCATTTTTCCACCCATCCACTTAGCATACAATCAAGCACAACTCCTCTCTTCTGCTTCCTTGAGAATTTGGACCAATTCTTCCGCACGGCCGGACTTTCCCGCCATCGTTTGCGCGTACTTCTGCTCCGCCCAAAAACGTGGCGTTTTCCCTTTGCTATCTAATTTCAGGGGGTTGGCGCCTCTCTCTAACAAGTACTTGACAATGTCCACCTTCCCACCATCTGCAGCTCGATGGAGGGGTGTCCCAAGGCCAAATGGCTTACGCCAATAGTATGACGCTGGATCGTTTGCGTATTTGATCTCGTCAATCGGTACACCTTTCTCTACAATCTGGCGGACCACATCTAGACCGTCTGGTTCGTTCCTTATAACAGCCCACTGGAGGAGCTCTCCATAGAGCGGATCTGCGCCTCGTTGAAAGAGATAGTTGATAGTTTCGATCGGAGCTTTAAACATGGCCATTGATGCGGGTGTCAAGTCCCAATCGCAACGGCTATTAGGATTGGCACCGTGGTTAAGCAGCCATGTGACCATCTCTTTATCCGAGGTACAGATAGGGACACTAAATATATATAAGTAAAGGTCTAGTCTTGTAAGGATTAGAGGTAATACCTTAGCACGGGAGGCTCATTATGCCCAAGCGGCTGGTTGATATCCAATCCATTCTGAAGGAATAGTTCTAGTACCTTAAACGCTCGCGCACGTACAGCAGGCTCGACTGGAAAACGACCACCGGTAACGTCCTTATCAAGTAGAAACTGCACTATTTTGACGTCATCCTGCTGAATTGCTTTAAGAAGCGAGTCATATAACCATCCTGGATGCGGTTCCTCCCCCTCATGTGTTATCCTAGGGTTGTAGAAAAGCTGCTGGACTTGTTCTTTAACACCGCTAAGATCTCCATTACAAGCGGCGTGATAACATAAATTAACTTGTTCTGGCCTTGTATAGCGGGAGGAGAGATCTTCTCCTAGGGGCAAGGGTAGGGGCGGTGGGGTGTGTGGGGACTGCATCTCAGCGAAAGTCGCGAATGTGAAAATATCGCGCGAAGAAAGGTTAGAGCTACTCCGCTTATAAGCAGAAGAAGAGCGGGGTCAGCGTTGCATTAGCTAATCAAGTAGAGCCTTGCCGCTGGTGTTGCCAATAGGTGTTACAATAATTCGTGTCCGCTTAGCTCAGCCCCGCCCATCAACATGTTTGATTCATTAACACCAATCACCAATTGCAATTATTTACACCCACCACCCAAATCAAGCCTAATGTTGATATAGAATCGCCTTGCACCTCTCCACAGTCCCTAATCTGAAAAGTACCTAATACTAGTACGCGTTCGTCGTATTTCTAGCACCGCGATCACCGAACGAATAGCGAGACTACAGCCGACGTTCTAGCTACGCATAGTATCGACGGGCGTACAGGACGCAGATAGACAAGAGAGCGCGAGCTTATAGGTACGCTAATAGCTATAAGGGTAGTATTCAATTGGATCAAGCGAAGGAGTCAACTGCCTTCGTATGGGGTGTGATGTAAACCAATTCACAGAACCGCGTTCGGTGAATAACCAGCAAGACTATGTGATCTAGCAATGATTCCAAAAGGTACAATATGTATTGAGTTTTGATTACGAAGTATAAAGGAAAGTATCCGATACCCTTTAATGTCCGTCTATCTATAATAGAACAACTACTAAGACGTTCATCCACGCGCAACGGAACATGCCGTAACGGAACAAACTATAGTCACTTCTATCTCAAAGCCACAGAAATTCTCCTCGCTTTTAAAAGAATTTACTACATCTACCTTAGGTTACATGCTTAGACCTTTTCTAGAGCGCTATATTCCTACTTGCATAAAAACTGCACTTGTACAGACGCCTTACTATCAAGTCTTGTACGCTAGAAGGCCGCCACTACGCTTACATTACTGTCGCAACTCTTTACGCGTCTCAATCAAAGCTAGAGAATCTAGTAGCACTACTAAAAATAATAATTAACCGTAGGATTGCGGGCAGCGCTCTAAGTATTGGGGATCGCCACCCCAGTCTGATCGGGACGATTACCTATACTAGCTAGCACAGAAGTGCCAGGGTTATAGCTGCAGGTGAATCTATCGTCAGCGCTAGAACTGAATCCTTTGGCCCAACGCGATGGATAAGGTTGATGAACTGCGTTTCACTGCAATCTCTAGCGCTGACGATAAGATTCATCTCAACTGAAGCTAATCACTGGCGACTTCGTTGCTCCTGTCGCAAGCCTTTGCACAGCCACAGGCATAACAGCCACAACCCCGCTCAGTCAGATTCGCTACGATCATGTAGCACTTTGTTACGGGCCTTTACGTACTAAGCCTGAACCAAGTGAGGGGATGACAGCTTAGGGTAAAGAAATTTCATAATTCAACGACCGACCTGGACGTTCCTGGAACGCTACCTCTGCTAGCTTCTCCCACGGCTGGACATAGGAACCCATCATAGATGCCCTCGTTGTACACCAGAGTGCATGCTTTGTACATGCGCCATCAATTTATCCTTCCTGTGGAAAGCTTCGCCCCCTCCGCCCATGCTTCGTCGACAACATAGAACGTGACACCAGAAGTTCGGTTTGTTGCTGGCATGAAGTGTTGTGTAATGACGTCTAAGCTCGGCCTGACGTGCGAAGGTCTGGCCTCCGCATCCTTCAGCGTCACACGCAAACTTGCCGTTACTGAGTACGGAGCCGATTCTCGCAACAGCATCTTCTGTCTCGGTCGTTGCGACTACGGTGCTGGAAGCTTGGCCTTGGCCTTGGACTTGTTCCTCTTCCGCCGTATGTACCGTTTCACCTGAATAGCAATGATCAACGAGATGCGAAGTGAGGGGGTGGATGCTGATATCAGGGAGCGAAATGTCTTGTATAGTCGTAGGATCAGGTTGAAAGAGTACAGGAGTCGAGTGTATTGGGAAGGATTGGCTGTGAGATATATTAGCGAGGGAAGAGTGTTGTAATCATCAGTGGTACTTTCCTCGTTAGATACTCATTCGGTGTCCAGCAAGGTATGCCTATGGAGTTGCTCATCCCATGTGCATCGTATGGCGATGGAAACTGATGGGGAACAATTGTATCCGTGTTGCCATTGTTGGTTCCCGGCCCCGGTTGGTCACTGCGACACATCCCAAGTCTGGAGTAGTGATTGTGCTCTGTCAGGGCATCTTGTCCTTCTTTTGCGTCTAACATCGTGTGTGCTTGATTGTTGTTGAGATGGTTCCATTGATGTACTGCGCATGCATTTGTCAGACGGCAGCAAAGCCACGGTAGATACTGACATACCTCCTCTCATACTCTCGTCGACTCGCCCAGGATGCCTGTCAAGCAGACTGAGTTGGCCAGGGTCGTTGTGTTGCAGAGCTGGGCAACAGACGTCAGTCTTGTTCCAAGTCGAGATGTCTGCGAAAATCCTCAGTACTTACTTTCGACGTTGCTACTTAGTCTAGGTTCGTGGCTGCTTTGACCTGGCAGATCACCGTAGTTTTGATCAGGGTCGAGGGAAAAGAAACAATCCATGCTTCACCACGTCTGGCAACAGGATAAGGAAGAGGCGGAAAAATGGTAAGTATTGCGTCCCTGTCGAAGGCTGTATTTCTTCTTATACCATAATGGAAGGCGACAGTCGAGCTCGCTATAAGCAGAAAATATCTACTTATAGGTGCTGGAACGACTCTTGAGGATCATGAGAACTCCGAAGCATCTTTGCCCCGACACCTTAGTATAGGCAGGCTCCGTGTCAGTGCGTTGTTGCAGAAGAGACGCAATGGGGGGCGATCGAAGGGAAATGGGTAACACAACCGAGTGTGTTCCACCGCCCATTGCGATTGTATGTTTCGTGATTTGTTGTTTTGCTAAAGTTCAATTCAGAGCTGATAGTAGTATGGCCCACCGGCCAATGAGCTCGCTTCTTTGGAAACTGTACTTTTGCCAAAGTTCAATTCAGGGCTGATAGTAGTTTGGCCCGCCGGCCAATGAGCGAGCTCGCGTGCTTCGGAATTGTACTTTTGCGAGGGCGGGCAGGGCAACGGCTCTCCCGGTGAACGCTTGGACAGCTCGCACATAAGCGCTCTGCTAGCGCCATGTTGTGTCCTAGCGTTAGCGCCCCGTCAGCCGAGCGACAATAGAAGTTTTGACCTGCGCCCAATCACCTCTGATCCAGCGCACGTCTGATGGTTTGCGTGACTGCGACACCCCCTCGCCCCTCGGAGCCTTACTCCTAACTAGCCGCAACCTGAAATATAAAGCGCCCTCTTGCTCTGTCCCTGCTCTAGGCAGGCTCTTTTTGTTTTGCATGCCTTACTACGTTTGGCGGCCACCCACTTTTGTGTTTCGTACAACTGAGGATGGACTTCCCGCCGCGCAGCCTGGCGCCAGCCTACCTTCCCCATTTCGCACTCTCACATACTGTACACTACAATGCTCTTCCGGCCCAGCAACAGTACGAACTGTACGCCGTCGACCAGACCTCTGCGTTTACCTCGCAGGTACAGCTCTCTGGCGGACAAGTCGCAACTATGCAAAACTATGACCTGCACCTGCCCAGTTTCTCTACAGCGCAGCCTAACCAGGCGCAGTTCAACATAGGATTTGCTGGAAACAGCCAGTCTGTGTCTGCGTCTGCGTCTGCAACGCCTGCGGGGCCCCCATCGCCCATGGGTCCGCCAGCTCGGCCGCGAAAGCGCAAGGCAGCGACTCTTCGCGCGCATGACTGGGAGCCGTACAAGAAGCGCATCCTCGACTTGCATATCGTGCAAAATCTATCTTTGCCAAAGGTGAGGCAGATGATCGAAGAGGAGTATGGCTTCAAAGCTGAGTAAGTTGCTCTTCTTCGTGCAAGACAGCGAGAAGCCCCAGCGTCGTGCTGACACAGATGCGTCCGCAGGCCACGGCAGTATCGAACGCGCGTCAGCCAGTGGAACAACGACAAGAACGTCAAGTCGCAGGAGATGGAGGCGATCGTGCGAAAGCGACAGAAGCGAAAGCTCGTCGAGACCAACAAGCGCCCGCTCGTGTTCGAGGTGCGAGGCAGCCAAGTAGAGCCGCAGAAGATTGACCGGTGGATGAAGCGGCACGACGTAGCGGAGAGCTTTCTGTATGCGCCCGTTCCGGCAGCATGTAAGTGAGCGCCAGATGACTTACCCTTTCTTTGCTAACGCACTGGAGCCACGCCGTCTGCTGTAGGATGCCACACAATCTCCGAGCGAGGCTCGCCTGCGACAATCTCTGTATACTCGCCGGCGGCTTCAGTCTTGTCGCCCAGAGGCGTATATCTTGCGGCGCAGAGTCCGCAAATGCCGTCTCCTGCCCTGTCAGTCTCGAGCATCGTGCGTCCTCAGGCCAGCGCCTTCGCCGGGCAAAGCCCAGCCATGGCACATCGATCTCTTGTGGAACTGCAACCCCGCTTCGTTCATGATCCAAGCGCCTTCGAAAGCGAGATGGATGTCAATGCATGGCCTCGATATAGACGAGACGAGGAAACACGCCTGCGGGATCAGATTCGTAGAGCGGAGATAGATATCATGAGCAGTTCTTCAGAGACAATGGACAAGCGATACAAGCTAGGAATCGTGCTTATCGCCCAAGGAAGGTACAGGGCTGCAGAGCATGTCATCCGCAGGCTAGTGGAGAGTTATGAGAGCCAGAGCGGCAACGACGACGACGATATAGAAATGCTTAAGGCTTTGGATCTTCTCGGTGAAGTGCTGAAACGTCAAGGGCTGTATGTTAAGGCCAATAGACTGTTCAGTCGAGCAATGCAAGAGAGAGAGAAGGTGCTTGGAGCGGAGCACTCAGACACGCTCATCAGCGTCAGCCAGCTTGGGTCGGTGTTAGAGAGCCAGGGCAAGTATAAAGAGGCGGAGGCGATGCACCGGCGAGCTCTAGCAGGAAGGGAGAAGGTGCTCGGGGTAGAGCACCCACACACGCTCACCAGCGTCAGCCAGCTTGGGTCGGTGTTAGAGAGGCAGGGCAAGTATAAAGAGGCGGAGGCGATGCACCGGCGAGCTCTAGCAGGAAGGGAGAAGGTGCTCGGGGTAGAGCACCCAGGCACGCTCACCAGCGTCAGCCGGCTTGGATCGGTGTTAGAGAGGCAGGGCAAGTATAAAGAGGCGGAGGCGATGCACCGGCGAACTCTAGCAGGAAGGGAGAAGGTGCTCGGGGTAGAGCACCCAGGCACGCTCACCAGCGTCAGCCAGCTTGGGTCGGTGTTAGAGAGGCAGGGCAAGTATGAAGAGGCGGAGGCGATGCACCGGCGAACTCTAGCAGGAAGGGAGAAGGTGCTCGGGGTAGAGCACCCAGGCACGCTCATCAGCGTCAGCCAGCTTGGGTCGGTGTGAGAGAGGCAGGGCAAGTATGAAGAGGCGGAGGCGATGCACCGGCGAACTCTAGCAGGAAGGGAGAAGGTGCTCGGGGTAGAGCACCCAGGCACGCTCACCAGCGTCAGCCGGCTTGGATCGGTGTTAAAGGGCCAGGGCAAGTATGAAGAGGCGGAGGCGATGCAATGGCGAGCTCTAACAGGAAGGGAGAAGGTGCTCGGGGTAGAGCACCCACACACGCTCACCAGCATAGCCAACCTGGTATCAACTTTTCGGCGTCAAAGGCGGCTGAAGGAGGCTGAAGACCTGGAGGTGTGGATCTTGGAGACAAGGAAGAGAGTGCTTGGGCATGAACATCCGGGCACGCTAACGGCTATGAACAACCTCGCGTTCACGCTCAAGTCCCAAGGCCGCAACAAGAAGGCCATCTCACTAATGGACACATGCTTTCAGCTGCGCAAACGGATCCTTGGCGGTCATCATCCCGACACAGAGTCGTCGCTTGAGACATTAAACGAGTGGCAGGTAGATACTGTTGAGATAGTATAGTGTTACTGCTTTCAATGGAGAATATTAAGCTAATGCGAACGTAGCAGTGCGTGAGGTGTGTAAGCCTCATTATGAGTGATATCTAACGGTAATCTGAGCGATTGGGCTATAGCGGTTGCCACTACATGCAGGGAGGGCGGCCGACCCGCACCGGCAACAGACCATGTAGGGTGGCGAATCCACAGAGGTGACTTAAGTTATCGTCCTTCGTTTGGTGGCATTATGGCAGTTAATGTTCCTTCCAGCAACCATAAGCCGTATGCCGACTATCTTTACATTCACGATGGCAAGGAGGTCCGCCGCTCGACCGGAGTGTACGGAACGAAGCGTGCGCATGTCGATATGGAGCGACAGGTAGAGTCGGAGCGCCGTAAGCGTGTAGTGCGCGATGCAGTCCGCCATGGAGGGTGCTCCATTATTTCACCTTATGGCTTTCGTTATCTCCTTTCCGGGCTAAGTATGGCTTTCGTCGTGGAGAGGAGGCGTATGACCGCGATGTGTTTCCGACTCGCGATCATCACCGCCGTCGCTGAGCGCTTCGGCGCTATAAAAGGCGACCAAACGTCCCAGTGAAAATCCATTGACTCCTATTCGAGAAAGCTGATCGCTGCAGAATACAATTATGACACGCACGACCAAGAGGTGCTCGCGATTGTCAAGAGTCTCAAACACTGGAGACATTATTTCGAAGGTCAACCATTTGAGGTCCCTAACGGACCACAATAACCTTAAATGATTTATGGAGAACAAGGCTCTCAAATAAAGACAGGTGAGATCGTACTTAACCCGTTACGGGTGGATGAACGTTACCGCGTAAACTGATTAAGGTGCATCCCTGCGTCGCGAGACGCACGGGGTAACGAGACACTTTTGTAAAAAGGACATCTCACCGCTTAGCTACGAGGCTGACATCAACATCTTTGAAGTGCACTTCAGGATTCGATTTCGATGATTTACTTGCGATACAATCTAAAACCGAAATTATATGTATAGTCGTGTTTGGATGGGAAGTCGATAGTTGTAAGAACTTTTCTATTCTACCTACTTATTCAGTGTACATACATGCATGAAGGCAGCAGCTTGCCCAGCTACCTACCCTGCGTGGGAGCACATCCGCTCCTATCCTCTTGGACTGTCCACTCGCAGAGTTGGTAAGATCAACCGCCAGAGGCCAGCTACGTTATCTGTTGTTACAAAACGCAGACTTACCGCGAGTATTGCGGACACTGCTACGCTACGCAGCAGCCACGGCAGACACTCCGAAAAGCTTCTCCCGCTTCATACACAACGCCGAAAGGAGCATGACGCCACCTGCCACAGGAATTAGGACGAACACTTTTTGCATCGCGTTCGCAAGAGCCCAGATGACCTCCTCGCGCAACGGCCCATGCACTTGCTCCATCACCTTGCTCTGAACGCCCGCAACAGCGCTTTCGATATCTTGTTCCGAGATTTCTAGGCCAGACAGGACAGACCGTAGATTTCTAACTGCCGTCGAATGGAAAAGCTGGCCCGCAACCCCGAGGGCGATGACCTGGCCTCCAAGTTGCGACACGTTCTGCATGCTAATGGCCGCCCCAGCATTCTCCGGTTTCGTAGTAAGCGAAGCGATTGAATAGCCAGTCAACATGGCAAGGCCGCTGCCGATGGCTGTGACCACAAACAAGCCGTAAAGGGTTCCAGTTGACGTAGATGGATTCAGATAGATGGTGAGGAGGGCGCCGCCGACCGTCAAGAAGATACCGCCAATGATGTAGATCAACATGTACACCTTTATAGCGCTGAGGAAATAGCCCGATGCTAGATTTACCGAAATGGCAACGACAACAAAAGGAAGCAAACGAACAGCCGCTTTTAGGGGACTATCTCCGTTCGTGAACTGGAAATAAATGGGAATGAAATACATTGCAACGTAGAGTGTCGTGATGCCCGCCGAGGTCTCGATATAGAGGAGGATTTGGGTGCGTTCGCGCAATAAGTGGACCGGGAAAGCACGGTGAGCTTTGGTCGTGAAGAGGGCGAAGGCCTGCTGGAGAACATATGCGACCAAGGTGACTCCAAAAGCAACAAAAGTGGCGATGGTCCTTCCATCGTCCCACTCCCATTGCCCGCCTGCCATCGATATCGCCAAGAGAAATGTAACCCAGGTGCCAGCACCAAGGAGGAAGCCGACAAAATCAAGACGGGTGATCCGTGCCCGTACACTGACGCCTTGGGAAGGGTGAATCGAGGGAAGGCAAAAGACATAAGCGGGAGCCGAAAGAGCAAAGATGACGAGATTGATGTAGAATGCCCATCGCCAGGTGGCTGAGGATGTCGCAAATGCTCCGCCAATGACTGGACCTAAGATAGCACCAACGCCCCAACAGCTTCCTATAAGTGCCATGTAGAAGCTGCGTTCCTCTTGCGCCGCCATGGCCAAGAAGTAATTCAAGGAGCCAAGGTAGATGCCGCTACCTCCTACGCCGGCGATAACGCGACCGACGATCAAAGTACTCATGTTTGGAGCGGCTCCACAAATAACTGAGCCGACCTCGAAAAGGACCACGGTTGTGAAGAATACCCATTTGATATTGAAAGCGTTGTACAGGTGTCCAAGGGGGAGGACGACACATACGGAGCCAAGAGGAAATCCTGCTCCAACCCACGCCAGTTGTTCAACGTGACCGAACTGCTCAATGACGGAACCCTGAACATCCGCCACGATGGTGGTATCGAGTCCATAAAGAATGCAACTGGCGTAAAGAGCGACGCAGATGGCCAGCCAGCGGACACCGTGGATTTGTCGGCCTTTGACCTCTGGATTGGGATCGTCAAGTCTCTTCTCCTCATGCTCAGCTTTCGTATCAGCACACTGAACCCCTGGCGGTTGGACTGGAACGGCAGACTGAGTAGACATGGTGCTGGCGGATAGTGAATAAGGTATTGATGGGCTTTGGAACGAAGAAGGTATACGTAGCTTATTGCACGTCAGGCCGATATCTTTATACGAACACGAATAGAATGAACATACACAAAATAGGAAAAACTCGCAAACTCGGAAATTTCACATATTAAGTAGGTGTATTCCTCATCCGATGCATTAGCTTGATCGGATCCTCAGCCTTATCGGAGGAGCATGCGGAACCTATAGAACTGCAAGATTGGCTGATATTCACGAGGTTTAGGATATGTAGAGTGCTCAAATCGAGGTCCAGAGAGCTTCCGCGGAGCCTTCAAAACTAGCGCTAGGGTAGTCTTCAACTTTCGTGTTTGTCAGCGACCAATCGACATGTGCCCCCACGGAGGCTCTAAAAGAAGCTCGATCAACAACTTGTGATTGGTCAATCAGAAGGAATCTTTGCCGGATAATGTAGATACAATCTCCTCCACGTGTTTATGTTGCGGAGTCCGCACTACGAAACACCGACTCCGCAACCTCCCCTCTGTCGCTCTCTAGCAATTGCGAGAGGCTGACAATTCATAACACTACCAAATACCGACTCCGCAACCTCTCCTTCGCTCTCTGAGAACTGCAGCTTGGTGAAAGAAATCCGACTCCGCATTGATGTAACTTGCTAAGTTAATTTTTGCTGCAGCTTTGTAAAAGAACTGCCCAGTCCGACTCCGCATTACTCGTGAGAGTTGGGAAATACCCAAGCATGTTTAGGAGGGACCTGAGATGAAGAGACTGATAATCTTGTATATAAAGGACCTCTGATGTCGTATATGACAAATATATAACCACCGCCGATTTCGTTCATACAATCAAACATTCCAACTTCCCAACCAGGTCAAAATTCAACATGGCTTCAGGCAGACGCATCATGCTCGTCACCGGTGCTAACACTGGGATTGGGTACGATACAGCGCTCTTCCTTGCGAGAGCCGACTCTCGCAACCACGTGATCGTCAGTGCGCGCAATGAGCAAAGGGGTCTCGATGCTGTCAAAAAACTACAAGCCATGAACCTCAAGGGCACTCTGAGCTTCCAGAAGCTCGATGTTGCATCTGACGAGAGCATCTTCACTACCGTCAAGGAGATCGAGGCCAATTTCGACAAACTCGATGTTCTTGTCAACAACGCCGGTATTTTCGTGACGGGTCCCACGACACGCGATGTCATGCGCGAGTCCTTTGAGATCAACGTATACGGTCCCGTCATCTTGACCGACGCCCTCGCTCCGCTCCTCGAAAAATCGAACGACCCTCGCATCATCAATGTGAGCTCCGGCCTCGGGAGCATAGGAGCGCGTCTGGACTCGACCGACGCCTACTACCACCATCCAGGTGACGCCTATCGCATGTCGAAGGCGGCGCTCAACATGGCGTCCGCGAACCAGAAGTACAACTTCAGAGAGAAAAGTTTCAAGGTCTGGTCGTACTGTCCAGGGTTCGTCATCACGGATATCGTGTTAGGGGATGCTGCGCGAGGAGAAGACTCTAGGCAGAAGAGGAGGGAAGCGGGAGCTGAGAGTAGCGAGACGAGTGCTCAGGGGATTTTGGATATCGTGGAGGGTAAGCGGGATGCGGAGGTGGATCTCTTTGTTCAGCGGTATGGGAAAACGTGGCCGTGGTAGATCCCTCGAGGGCGAGTGACTGAGTCGATACTGCGGCAGAACACGGCAAGTCAGAAGTAGTTCAGCCGCTCTGCCCAGGTGTTTGCGTCTTGTCTTACGCCTTACCTAATTGAACTAGCTATATCAACACTTCTTCTATATGTATGACTGTGACCAGGAGGCGAGTAGATGTGTCACTAGATTTTGCTCGTACGCTTGCTCACAAGATCTTTCACCTCTTTATGCCTTAGTACTGAGTCCATAGATATGTACACAAGTAGCTAGTCATTCAGACGTGAAAGTAATCGAATATTGGAGACGTGAAAATGATCAAGAGTAAAGATCTGATGTAACGTCCGTCCTTGGGTCGAGAGACGCACCTTATTGCGAGACAATTTTGCGATTGGGGCTTATAGAATCTCTCTTTTTCAGGTTTACAAAGCTGTGATCAACCGCTCAGGCCACTGAGGAAATATGATACTGTGTTCATATGAACGCCTCTGGGTACACAGAATTGTGTGAATACGCGTTTATCTTATGTATGCAGAGAGCGCTTTCGTCTTAAGTTTACTGTTCCAGCGAATCTCAGCGTTGTGAAATACTCGCATGTAATGATTATACGTGTGGCGTGTTTACAAATATTTCAGCACGGGGGGCACCAAGCATGAAAAGGGGGCACCACCTCTCGCTCGCCCCTAAGTTGGGGGTGCACGTTCTGGGTCTATGAGAGTAGAATATTGCCTAAAACATTATAACGCTATGTCCACATAGGCTTCGCCAAGCCGCTAGTCCACGTGTCGACGCGTAAGAGACGCGCCGGTGACGGTGCCGGAGTGGACAGAGCGATCTCGGCCTGCACTCACCACCACACACATCGCACAACACAAGAATATCGAGCATAAACCACTCTACCAGTCTAAATGCCACTCAAATAAAGCAGTTGCGAATGCCTCGGCCTTCTCGGACATTCTAGGGAAATCGCCGGGCAACGAAACACACTCGCCTCTAGCGACCGGTTGGATGCTTTGGGAATGGCGACGCCACTGTGAATTGGGTCGCCCTGCTATGTATGAGCAATGCTGACATTGTGCATAGATGCTACTCGAATATAGAGATTCCTTGAGGATCAACCGACTTCCCAGGTCAACCCCGTATACGAAATATCGGCGACGTAATTCACCTCGGCGAATCTGAAAACGTCAGCTAAATGGTTGCTTGGCCTCGCTACATGCACGGAATCCTCAATTCCACAAGTCCTCATCGCTGCTGGCCGAAGTAACATCAGGTGCCCGACATCTAGTGATTGCGACTCGGCGCTTCACATCAAGTACTTATATCAGGTGTTCAACATCCGGTACTACATCTCCGTGGTCTACATTGAGGTAACATGTCACGGAGGTCTACTTCGGGACACTATATCTTGGCGCCACACATCAAGGTACTTATACCTCGGTGCGTTACAAAACAGGTGTTTAGATCTCGGTGCTTCACATTAAGGTCATTTTTATCGCGGTAGGCGCGGAGGGAGTATCATAGCTTCGACACATCATTCCTCGGCCACAGGCCCAACTTCTGGAAGCGTGATAGCGTCGCTTTCGGATTTCATCTTCTAACACAATGTAGCGGCTGAGTCGAGACTGGCCTCTGCTGAGGTTCAAGGAGCAGTCAGCGCAAGATCCTCCGCGATACGTCGCAAGTCGCGAAGCAGCGCAATGGCCTATTTAGGACAAGGCATATTGATACTCGTCCGAACCTGTGAGCATTACAGTCACAAACAAGTCTAATACTCTCGCTAGAGCGTTGCACGGTGCATCGAGTGTGGCAGCGACCACAATGATGAGCGCTCGATCAAGGCCTATGGTCAAAAGCCCCATTCCTCCATCCTTGCGGTTAGGGAGCAAGAAGAGCAGAAGTCGTCGGGCACCGCAGTTCCTATCCCCGCGCGCCTAGCACCTTGGTAATACGCCTCTATGATTGGCTACCTGCAGCTACCGTTGGACCCTGAAAACGGCACAGCTGTTCGATTAGCCAAGGCGCCGTGCGTCAGCGTCAGACACACCGCCAACGTTGCAAACACGCGACCCAAACAACCCACTCCCAGATCGCCTCCAACTCTTCCTTTTTGCTCCTTTCTTGTTTTTTCTCTACTTCTCCCGCCATCTGCCTCCTGTACTAAAGAAGTCACGATCATGGCGATTAAAGAAGCGATCCCTGAATCCGAGAGCTTGACGTTCCAGCCAGACAACTGCCCCACTACCCCGCCAGACCTGCGCCTCCTGCACTACAACGACGTCTACCATGTGGATGCCTCATCTGCGGAGCCCGTGGGAGGGATAGCTAGGTTCCAAACCCTAGCGAACCATTATCGCGATGGGGACGAGTTCGCTGGGCAGCCGAAGCTTTTGACCTTCTTCTCGGGGGACGCGTTCAATCCGTGTTTGGAGAGCAGTGTTACGAAGGGAGCACACATGGTCCCGATACTGAATGGCATTGGGACCGACGTTGCGTGTGTGGGGGTGAGTTGTGCTCAACATTGGTCGAGAAGGAGGGTGCTGACGCTGCGTAGAACCACGATCTCGACTTCGGCGTCAAACAGTACCGACACCTTTCCTCGCAATGCACATTCCCGTGGCTCCTTGCCAATGTGCTCGATCCCGCCCTCGGCGACGGCGTCCCGCTCGGCAATGCGCAAAAGACGGTCATGTTGACATCTTCGAATGGCATAAAAGTTGGCGTAGTTGGTCTGGCGGAACGAGAGTGGTTAGACACGATCAATTCCCTCCCGCCGGACATCATATACAAGAGCGCATCTGAGACTGCAAAGGTGCTGATTCCGGAGCTGAGAGCACAGGGTGCTGAGATTATCGTGGCCGTTACGCATCAGCGAGAGCCGAATGACAATAAGTTGGCGGAGAAATGTGGCGGAGAGCTCATTGACATCATACTGGGCGGGCATGATCACTATTATGCACATAGTGTAATCAATGGCACGCACGTCTTGCGTTCGGGTACCGACTTCAAGCAGCTCTCTCACATTGAGGCGTGGCGGAAAGCAGAAGGCAAGGGCTGGGATTTCAAGATCACAAGAAGGGATATCGTGAGCACTATACCGGAAGATAAGGATGCCATGGTCACAGTGGAGAAACTGACGCGGAAGCTCAGAGAGAAGCTGGACAAGCCGATTGGATATACAGCTGCGCCACTCGACGCACGCTTTACCACGGTCCGCACAAAAGAGTCGAACATCGGCAATTTTGTCTGCGATCTCATGCGGTACTATTACTCCGCTGACTGCTGCATCATGGCTTCGGGGACCATCCGCGGCGACCAAATCTATCCACCCGGCGTATTGAAATTACGTGACATCGTGAACTGCTTTCCGTTTGAGGACCCGGTGGTCGTACTCAAGGTCACAGGCAAGCAGATCTTCGACGCGTTGGAGAACGGTGTAAGCAACTACCCTGCGCTCGAAGGGCGCTTTCCGCAAGTCAGCAACATCTTCTTCGAGACAGACTATTCCAAGCCGCCACAAAAGAGGATAGGGAATGTTCGGATTGGGAGCGAGCCGCTGGACGAGGCTAGAGAATACGTACTTGCCACAAGAGGGTACATGGGAAGAGGAAAGGGTACGTTTCGCGTGATTCGCCCCCGGCCTCGCTAACATGTCTGCAGATGGCTACACATCCCTCCTCATCGAGGAAGAAGGCGGCACTGCCAAAGAAGTCGTCAGCGAAGAAAACGGCGTGCTCATCTCGACCATCCTCCGCCAGTACTTCATGTCGCTCAAAGTACTCGGCAAATGGAAGTACTGGGGCAAATCCATGGACAAGAAATTCTCCTCCATCCAAACCGAACTCCAAAACACGCACAAACTCTACAGCGCGTCACCAACGTCGCCAAGCGCACAGACAAAATTTCCGTCCCATCCAAAGTTCCCCAGCGCCGCTCCGGAGCACCCCCGTGTACCTCGAAACCCTGCGGTCAGTAAGGTCCTTCAGCAGCACGCGAGAGAGGAGAGTCCTGGGGGGAGCGAGAGCGAGCAGGATCCTGACACGGATGAGGAGGACTATGATGATAGTGAGTTGATTAAATTTGATGCGAGGGAATTGGTGGTCCTGAGGAAGAGTATGGCAAAGTGGTGGAGGTTGGCCGGGTTGAAGGGGACGCCGAAGTGTGCTGATGAGATTGGCGAGACGGAGTTGCGTGTGGATTGGACGAGGGCGATTGCGCCGAGGGTAGAGGGGAGGATTACGGAGGTTGGGAAGTCATAAGATTTGTGAACAAATACATCGATCTTCATCTTGAGCGAGAGCGGGCTTTCATGGTACGCTCTTGCACATTTGATCAGAGATTACAAATCGGTGCTGTCTGGACATACTGTGACCGCTACACACATGTCTTCGCCCATCCTACATCGAGTGTTGAGACTCTCTGGGTAGACTGTATAGATGGCGGTTTCATCCCGATCCCTATTTCAGGCCTCGTGCAAGCATCCCTCAAACAGCCTCTCACTTCCGCTCAATGTGTTCCACAACCTCTCCAACAGCCTTATTTTCAATCTCCCCGCCCAGCTTATCCTCTTCATCATCAGAGTTGTGCGAGAGCGCTTGCAGTCGGCGCTTCTTCTCGTCGCGCTGGTACAAGTACTGTCCGATGCAGAAGAAGAACCACGTGAAGAAGACGAATGCGATGTTGACGGAGTAGCCCTTGAGCCATCGTGGACCTGCAGAGTGTTGTCAGTATCGGGTTGTGATTCGAGTGGTGGGCGAGCGTACCTTCAACAGCGGGAAATACGACGATGGGGTAGAAGGAGAAGACTGCCCATCCGCACGTCAACTAGCGAGATCGTTAGCGGTCTGTGGTTTGGATCAACAGGTTCGGGGGGATGACAAACCATGGCTCCAACGGTGATAGCTCGCGCCTCCGCATCATCGCGCAACGCCATGTTGACAAACGGCATGAGGATGGGTGTCACTGCCGCTGACACTCCGAGTAGGTAGTAGCACGCGACTATGATAACTTGATCAGCAACTACCCTCATGTCAATGGAGCCGCGTTAGACTTACAGTGGAAGTTTTTCGGTATGGCCCACACGAGCAGTGAGATGTTCGCAAACAAGTATATGGCTTGGACGACCGAGAAGATGGACCACAGCGGGTATATCATACAAAGCGATGTCGCAAGTAGCGCGGCAACGACCGAAACTGCTTGCGCGCCGGTGGGGATGTTGTTGACCTGCGGTATGCTGTACTTGAGGCTCTTGAGCCACATGGCCATCTGTCCGTGGGGGTAGGAGGATGATAGGAAACTTCCACAGTCAGCAGTGCTAAAAGCGGTCTTCTTGGTGTGACACTCACAAGGTATAAGCGGTGACCCCCACATAGAACTCCCACCGCCTCAACGTCCGCATGATAACGCTACGATCCAGCTTCTTGCTCGGCTCGATCCCCTCATCGAGCATCCGCTTCCTCGCAAGCTCATGCTCGGCCTCCGTCAGCCACCACGGCTTCGCGCTGGACGGCAGTCCCGGGAAGATGAAGTAACCTCCTATCGCGATCGGAAGCGAGATGATGCCGTCGATGATGAACAGCCATCTCCAGCCAGCCATACCACCTACACCGTTCAAGTTCGTAAAGGCGGCAGTCTGAAGATATCCACCAAACATGACTGCAATGTTGTTCGATACATACCACACACCGGTCCTCTTGAACACTTCTTCGGGCCGGTACCAACTGCCTAGCACATAGGTCGTGCCGCTTGCTACTGGTGTTTCCAATAGCCCGAGCAGGAAACGGGTGCCGTAGATGTCGTTTTGGTTGCGCATTTGACTCTGTGTGAATGTGACGATAGACCACAGGACCTCCATGGTTGGCAGATACCATCTCGCCAATGACGGACGAGAGAGGATGAGCAAGGACGGGATCTGGAAGACGAGGTAGCCCAGATTGTAGAAGGTACCGAACAGCGAGTATTCATTTCCCCATAAGTTCAGTTCCTCCCTCATGCCTGACCAGTAGGCGTTGTTGATGTTACTGGAGTCGAGCCATTTCAGGAAGACTACGCTGTGTCAGTACTTTGTAGCAGAGTCTACAACATCGACTGGGGAGTGCAGACTTACACATGAAGGAGCAGAATGTCAAAAGACACGCATCCAGCTTGCGCAAAAGCTTGCGTTCTGCTGCCGGGTAATGCGAGGGATACCATTCCCAGAGGTACATCCACGCTTTCCATGGTGAGCGCTTCGGTGCGTCTGCCGGCGCGATGACATTAGTCCCACCCCCAGTTTGAACACCCAAGGTCTCATCGCGAGGGGTTGTCGACGACGCCATGTTTGCTAAACAAAGGCACGTTGCTCCTCAAGTTGTTGATGATAAGAAGAAGTCGTGCTTCGAATCCGAGGCTGATGAGGTGGGGCGCGACCAACGGCCCAATAAGACATGCCTTTAAGTCGAATACCCGGTCGCTCAATATCTGAATACATTGGCCCTGGTATCGCTTCCGCTCTCGATTCGGTGCACATCTACATCGGGGTGCCAAGGGGAATCCTCCAGTGCGGGGATCTCGCCTCGGGGTAAATACTCCACCAAACATGCATGTGGAGAGCGCCGAGGCGCTCATAAGGATGCTTAGTTGAGGCGACGAGGACTTAAGCTCGCAGATAATTGTAGCGAGGAACCAGGGTCTTGGAAGGGGAGTTGGAGCGAAGGACGGTAGCGTGGTGGCAGATTGCCGAGGTCGTACGATGATGGTCGTGCCCTGGTTTATACATTGGGACGCCAAGTAGGAATCCTACGGCTGCTGCGTGAAGATTTTGTGTACAGGATTGCTTCGGGAGTTGATGAAAGAGACGGTGTAGCGAAGAGCGACCTTTTGGTGTTTTCAAGCTAGTACATTATGGGTAAAGCACGAACGCGAAAATGATGTCACGCGGTGTTGAACAGAAGGAGTTCCAAGTCATGCACCACTTAGGCCTGTTCCAGGAACTTTTCTTATCATCCTTTGCTTTAATGCACGTACAGTGTGTAGACAGTTTGTTATTCAGTGTTTGCAGGATGCCTCTTTAAGCGTTTGACGCGTCAAAAGACGCGTGTTGGGTCGAATATGTCCCGGCCCAATGCCGCACCCGAACCTCGGAAGCTCCTACTCGAAACCTCAATCCCTTCAGTCCAAGGCGGCAACAAGCTTATCTAAACTATTCTCGACGGTAATCGGCGACCTCACCGCATCCCAGTTATAATTCAATAGTCCCCAAGCCTCTTCCAATCCCTGAATAGTCGTCGGCGTTCTACCCGGCCTTGTCTGCAGATAGAAGCTTCCCGAGAGCTCCCACTGCATCCAGCCGACCTTCCAGTCATCCACCATCTCGATCAAGCACTTGTTGTATGTGGTCTGATTCCAATATGTCCCATTGTGGATGAAGCCGAACTCTGAGATGACCATGGGAAAGAGATACTTGGTAGCGTTGTCGGATGGATTGACCGCTTGGAAACCTTTCTTGTACCAGGTGTCCTTGAACTTAGGGCAAGGGTCTTGGGTCGCTTCGAAGTCGTATTTGTGGATCTCGAGGACGATCTTGTTCTCATACGAGAAGTCAGAGGGGACGAATTTCGCCGTCTTGTTGGCGGTCGAGGTGCCTTTCGTACCGTTGAGCGTCTTGCCAAGCGGGATCGCATCAATGTAAGTATCGTATGAGAGGCCAGAGAAGAAGATGAGGGCATCGGGCGCGGCTTTGTGGACGGCATCGGCGGCTGCTGTCATGTGGATGTACCAAGTGTACCAGTCGACCGGCTCAGCGCTTGCGGCGTTGCGGAGCTCGTTGCGTAGACCCACGGATGCGAAGGTAGGCCAGTTCTCTTTTGCCTATATCTTGTTAGTCGTCAAACTCTAGGACAAGTAGGACAGAACATACGTGGCTTGCGATGAACGACCATCCACGGATCCATTTCTCCACGTCAAAGTACTTCTCGCCAAACCAACCGTTTCCATCGTTCTCGCCGCAGCACCAGAACGCCTTCGATACGTGATTGTCCAAATGCACAATCACACCTTGTTTCGCCAGCTCTTTCGCAGTCGCGTCCCAGACCTCCAGTCTGGTCGTATCTTTCGTAAACTCTGGATTCTTCTCCAAGATCTGCGCTAGCACAACCGTGCCATTGGCTTTGCCCAGGGCATTGAGGACAGAGTGCTCGAGCGTCTGATTGGGACTCTTGCTGTAGATGTCGTCGATCATCTCAGTGGCGAAGGTCAACCGCACGGAGTTGAGGCCAAACTTTGGGATCCAGGAAACGATGGAAGCCACAGAGGCGTGTTGGAGCCCTTCTGGAATCATGATTTCTTGGTGGCCGGGCCAATTGGTTGACTTGTAGTAGAACACGTCGCCATTATGGTCGAGTATGTCGCGTCCTTGCGTCACGAACGGGAGATTGGATGCATCGTCTCTGACCTTCAACGACGACGGTAGCGCAGAAGCTGCCGACACCAAAGCAAACAAACACGAAAAACGTTCGAAAAGCATGATGAGCTTCGATCAAAGAGCAACAGATTCTTCTAGAACACACAGCAGATTCTACAAATTCCGCGAGCCAGGTTTTATTATACAATGTTACCATCCCTCATAGCCGCCGCATCGATCCATATGCAAATTAAACAACGGGCCACTCCCCAGATCTTCCGCCCTGCATCCGAAAATCGACATGCGGGGAAAGCGACGCAAGTTCTGTCGACCAATGATTCATTGATCGACTGTTGGTACCCGCCAACGTTCAAGCTAAACTTGATGTCACAGTAGCGGACGTTTTGCTCGAAGCATAGCTCCCCGACGCCATTGTCCACGAGACTCATCATTTCGGAGACACTAAGTCGTTTCAGTAGAGCTATGCTCGTTCGACGGTGTACAGCGGATGATGTACCGAAAAGATCAAGGGCTTGGTAGTCTGGGGTTGAAGATCCCGCATTTAACCATAAAGCTCGCGCGCAATTATCCCGAAGTCCACAACAAGCCCCACCAAAGCTCACGCATAGCTCCTGAGATGTTGTCATCTGCTTCAACGAGCTACGCTTGAAGCGACCTCGGTAAGAACCACGGACTGGACTCAAGGCGTGCTTCTTCATAGCAGCGTTTAGGTCGCAGTCGATGTAGATCGTGAGCTTCACAGCCATACAGTCGATACAGATGGCAGGGAGCACCTTCAGGTAAAAGCTTCATGATCTGACGTCGCGCTTTATTGACCACTTCAGCGCAAAGGGCAAAGCTCTCGATGCAATCTACTCCGAAAACGTCCTCGCAAAGATCCTTCAGGTAGCCCAACGAGGTTCCCAGGAAACAGTACGCCTCCTCGAGCAGATAATGCCACCAATGCTGATTCCCTAAAGGCGCCGCTGAAGGAATACCCGCATACCGTTGCGCAAACGGGAACAGAAGCCGGCAAGTATGAATATCGCGAAGCCGACTTCTGGACCTGCGGCTTCTTCCCTGGCTGCATCTACGCACTACTTGAGCGAGCCATCAAATATCCGCAAGCCATTCACGTTGCATCGCAGCCTCCAACGCGACTCAGAGATGAGCTATTACGCCTCGGACGTCACTGGACGGTTGCCATCAACCAGATGTCTGGGAGAACAGATACACACGACATGGGCTTTATAGTACAGCCAGCGTTGCAAAAGGACTACGAATTGACGGGCAATTCTGAGAGTCTAGCGAGTGTCACAAAAGCAGCATATGCGTTGGCGAGTCGGTGGGACGATAGGGTGAAGGCGATCAGGAGTTGGGATGTTGCGATCAATGATCGGTATTCGATCACTGACATGGAAGAGAACTTTCTCGTCATCATTGATAGCATGTGCAGTAGGTCGCGCATCACAAGTTCGAGGCTAGCTACCAACTGACGCTTCCTAGATCTTGATCTACTCTACTACGTCGGCCATACACATCACGACCAAAAGTTAATCGACATGGCCACCCAACACGCCGACACAATAATACACGAGATCCTCCGTCCCGACTTCTCTTCCTACCACCTCGTCAACTTCAGCCCCCAAACAGGGAAACCCCAGGCCAAGATGACGAACCAAGGTCACGCCGACGACTCGACGTGGTCGCGTGGACAGGCATGGGCCATCATGGGCTTCGCGCAAGTGTACACATGGACGAAAGATGTCAAATATCTAGAAACAGCCATTGGCTGCGCAGAGTATTTCCTGAAGAGGCTGGACGAAGCAAAGAGTAAATGGCATCACCCGCTGGTCCCGGTCTGGGATTTCGATGCTTCATTCGAGGACAAGACAGAGCCGTTACGAGACGTCTCGGCCGGCGTCATAGCTGCGAATGGTTTCCTGATCATCCATCAAGCACTGCAGTCGCTTGAAGCGGCCGAAGGACGTGCGTCGGCTCCCACCTTTCTGGACATGGCGCTGCAGATTGTCAGCGAGACTTTGGACATGGCTCTCGATCGGGACTTTGCATCTGTTGAGGGCACGCAGAACGAGGCGGCGGGAGAGGATCAGGTGGTTAAAGTGCGCGAGTCGGGCTTTGATGCTATACTGAGGCACTCGACGGCCAACAAGAACGAGCACGCGCATAAGCCGTATTGGGATCATGGGCTGGTGTATGCGGATTACTATCTGCTCGAGTTTGGGAACAAGCTACTTAGGGCGGGATTAGTTTGAAAAGAAATCCGCATATCCTCGAACGGATCATCATTTGACATACTTGAGTGCCATGAAGACATTCACAGTGCAGCATATGCCTCGTGAATCCAGCCGTCCTTATCCTTCAGCACATTTCCCGATTTGGCGCCCATTTACGCGGTCTGAAGCGGTTCCGCAAGACTAACTCTTGTAATTGTAAGCGTCGTGGGATCGTACCACCTACCAGCTCGCGCGAGGCCTCATCGCCTACGTGTATCTTACACTTCCCAAGAGAAGCTCACGTAGTCCGTCCCACCGTTGACAAGATCATACGCTTCGCCAACGAAGAATTTGGGCACATCATGCCACTTCGCTCCAACATCCGCGCCATCGTACCGGTCCTCGAGTCCAGCTCTTCGTGCCATCGCAAAGACACCCGAGACGAACGAAGTCTGCGTTCCCGCGGCTATGATCTGTTCCTCTAAAGCAATCGTCGGTATTAACGTCCTCTGCCAGATGAGGTTGGTATTCGCATCCGGCTTGATATTGTTGGGCTTAGGATCTGCGAACGGCGCGTCGCCTCCGAGATGTCGTATGCCGCTTGCGCCGGCGTTCGAGCAAATGAGTACGCCGGTGGACGATTGGAATGTGCCTTCGTGAAAGGAACTGCCTCGAGTCGCAAACAAAGCAGTGCTTTCGGCAAAAGATGCTAACACGCCCCCACGACCATCCGCTCTGCCTTGTATAGCAAAGCCTCCTTGCACTGCCTGAACACTGACCTCTGCGGAACCATTGTTGATGATCTTATGCGTACGGATATACCAGTCCGGCCAGCGACTGCATGGTGCGATGAGCGCTGTATGTACTTTGACATCCGCGTCTTTCCAAGGCCTCCAGAAGCCAGTCAGAGCTGGTATTTCTTCGACGACGTCGCCATCGCTGAGTAGGCGCGCAGTCTTAGTCCCATACTCCAAGCTCTTCCAAGGAACTCGCCAGGTGTCGCCGCCATCTTTGCTAAGCGCAAGTGTACTATCCGGCGCCATCTGAGCCAGCAACGTTCCTGTCGGTACACTGAAGCCGAAGTGAGATGAATACGCGAACTTTCCGTACTTGGCTTCTGTAGCCTTCAGTGGCCATGGACAGAATTGACCACTCGAAAGCAGGAAGTGATGGTTCTCGGTGTTGCATACAATCTGCATTGCCGGCTTCACTAGCGTTGCCAACTCCCTTTCACTCCTAGGAAGTACCTCCTCCTCGGCCGTCCAAAAGGGATGTTGCTCCGGTAAAGCAAGGACAACGAAGGACTTCATGGCCCAGTACGGTGACTGCGGCGAGTTGTAGTCTTCGCCCATGTACATGTTTGGGTACGCGAACCCGATGGTAAGAGTGCCGTCCATGTTGAACATGTCATCTTTAGCGCTCCACCAGCGAAAGTGCCGGAGTAAAAGACCTTTACACGCACCCCAACCATCCAGTGGTGCCGGAAGCTGGAGACCTGCGAAAGCGGCGGCAGACCAAAAGCCTGCAAAGGCGAAGCGATATGTGAGACTGCGGCCAAATGGTATGGCGGCTCCTACGACTGATTGAGCGATACTTTCAACGCCACGAGAGACTGAAACGTACCATTGTCGTCAAAGTAGCGCCAGAACGAAGTCGCGAAAGCAACAGCCCTTTCTTCGAACTTTGCACATCGGTCCGGATCTAGCTCCCGCGCCATTTTCGCGTACAACAGTTGAGAGAATTGGATCGCAAAGCTGCCCGAGTAGTAGTCCGCCTGACGCCCATCGTCATTCCACATCCCATCAGCAGCCCATCCTTGATCCAAATAAAACTGGTCCATCAGATTGAGGTCCTCGTCCATGAGATCTTTGACGTCCTCATGTGACACTCCACAGACCTTGACGAGGGCCAGATTCGTCATAACCCGGAACCAAAGCCAATTAGTAACTGGAAAGTCTTTCCCGTTGATCGCCTTGAGCCACTCCGTGATGTGTTTCCGCGCTTTAGGCGGCTGGTCGTGGAAGAACGCATCAGGCGCAGCAAGCAAGGCAAACGAGATGATTTCCATCTCCACCATCCTCTGGTCGCGCACCACCACTGGGCCCCAATACTCGACATGGTCTGGGTCCGTGCCGTTCGCGAGTCCATGAACATACGGCTGTACCAACTCTTCCGTCTCCTCTTTGGTCAAGCATTCTCCATGGATCAGGGAGGCGATAGCCCATAATGGGCGAGCGAAGCCTTCGAGCTGTGCGGCAATGTCGTCGAAGTGGGCGCCGGTCGCGAATGGTAGTTTGATTCGAGCGCCGCCAGAAGATTGGTATGGCTTCAAAGCTCGGAGAAGCGAGACGCATGCGACTTGGAACTCGGCGCGTGTTGTGAAGGGGTTGTTAGAGAAGCCGGAAAGAGGCGGCATGGTGATGTCTTGAGACTATACACAGCGATGATAAGTAGGGCCGGAATTTCTCTAGATGTGTACAATTAATGCTTGTACGGTATAGAGTGAACGTGTGAGCACGTGAACTCTACTCCGAACGCGATTCAGTTGGCATATGCCAGCGCATATGTCACTTCATATGTTGTGTAGGTAGATGCTGCGTTAGTCAAGTCTTACTAGACGTGGGTATGTATTGCGGGGCGACGGCAACTCGCTTCGGCGCATCTTCCTCCGTCCTCTCTCTGTGATTGAGAGCCCCGCCGGTGGAGGCGCGCCATGGTAGCCATGGACAGTTGTGGGAAACAGGTCGCAGTACTCTCGAAGATGAAGCGCAAGTCCTCCACTTCTTACATGTTAGATGCCGATGCTGGTGGTTAGTGAGAGCAATTGAGTGTGCGCACGCGAGGAAAGCTTGCTTTCGTGCTCATTTTGGGCAACATCGGATGCTGATACTCAGTGGACAGTACCTTGGTGTTGCTCAACGCTCTCGTCTGACCATCTTTGAGGCTTCTTTCGGGTGTTGGGTCAGACTGACGCGACCGTCGCGTCTCCGCGTGTGGCTTTCGCGGTCAACTGTGCCGCGCAAGGGAAAGTCGAATGCTCCAGGAGAGAAGCCGACCTCCGCGCAAAGATCGCAACATCCGAGCATACGCCAACAGCGCGAAAGCCGGGGAAAAAGGACGAAGGAAGCATACGGCACGCGACGCCAAACTCCCAGCCCAAGCGCGCTCCGCCAATAACAACCTCGGCAGCTGACTCCACAACAAGATCGACAGATCACCAGGTACATCCTCCGGAGAACCACGACCCCAATTCCAGTTTCCTACCCTCCCCGCACTACCCTGGTGTCCGCAAGATGGCAATTACAGAAAGAATATCCCAGCCGTACAACCTCGATCTCCAATTCCGCGGCTTCATCGAAGGCCTCACGTACATAGACCGCAAGACCCAGCAACAGCTCTGCCACTACTTCGGCGGCATCCCCTACGCACTTCCCCCCGTAGGCCCCTTCAGATTCAAGAAGCCGCGAGCACTGCCAGCATGTTACCGGTACGGAACGCGTGCGAACCCCGGACGGTTTACCGGCGGGTGTAGCATGTGTCCGCAGCCGGGATGCGATCCCTCGCAGTGGGATGAGGATTGTCTGCAGATGAACGTTTGGATACCGGCTGGAAACTCTCCCTCCACGGGCTGGCCCGTTCTCTTCTGGATTCACGGTGGATTTCTACAGTTCGGGGAGCCGGGGTCTTTGGATCCCTGCGCGATGTTGAGCGAGACGGCGTGTAAGGCCATCATCGTAGCACCAGGATACCGCCTGAATATATTCGGATTTCTAGCTTCACCCGAGCTCCTGGATGCAAGCTGCGACATCGACGCCAACAACGGCTTCTGGGACCAACGAGCCGCGCTGGAATGGACATGGCAAAATATCAACTTTTTCGGCGGCGACGCCTCCAACATCACCATCGGCGGCTACTCAGCAGGCTCGCACTCGACCTTCCAGCAGCTCGCCTACGACCTCGGCGTCCCAGACGCCAAAGCCATCGCACGCCGCGCCCTCATGCTCTCCAACGGCCCGGGCATGCAGCCCAAATCCATGCCAGACGCCCAAGTCCAATTCGACGAGTTCACGGCCGCCCTGCAGATCCCCGCGTCGATGACGCCCGCAGAGAAACTGGCCACGCTGCGCTCGCTCGCCCCAAAGACGCTCATCGAGGCAACGCACAGCATGAAGTACCACCAGTTCCGCGGCGTGACGGACGGCGCCTTCATCCGGCACGGGCTCCTCGCCGAACTGGACACCGGCCTCTTCGCAGAGCGCATGAAGCGCCGCGACGTCAAGCTCATCATGGGCGAGTGCCGCGACGAGCACTTCGTCTACGGCACCTGGCACACGCCCTCGAACAGCTACGAGAGCCTCTTCGAACGACTGCAGGCGGACTACCCCCTCGCCGCCAGCAAAGCCCTCATGGAACACTACTTCCCCGGGCGTAATCTCCCGCCCCGCTTCCACAATTGGCAGGACGCCTTCGGCCACGTCTACGCCGACATCCAAATCCACCACCTCGAGCGCGGCATGGCCCACGCGCTCGTGGCCCACGGCGCGGCCCACCTGCTCTACCGGTACCGCATGGAGTGGCGCGCGCAGTGCTGCGACAAGAACTGGGCGCCCGAGGTCGGCGTCACGCACGGCACGGATATGGCGTCTGTGTGGTTCTGGGGCGATGGCGAGCGGCTGAGCACCAAGGAGAAGGTGATTGTTAGGTCGGCGTTTCATGACTTGTTTGCCTGCTTTGTCAAGGGCGAGGCGGTTGAGTGGGGGACGGAGCGTGATGCTATGCTTTTGAGGACGTTGAAGCCGGATGGTAAGGTGGAGATTGAGGAGGATACGCGGTTGGAGGAGGGGTTGAAGGTGTGGGAGGTGCTGAGGAAGGTCGGGGCTACGGGTAGCTCTGTGGTGTCTAAGTTGTGAGGGCGCTGTGGGTGGTCCATTGTACATATTCCCAACACATATCGCATTTACAGACCTAGATCGTTTCTCACTTGCACTCGTTTTCCTGGTAAGGGTTTACAACCTTGCTTGATTCGATTCTATCTTCGTTACTCATTAAGCCTACCAAGTAGGACAAAGAAAAGAAAACTCAAGCGCGTGTGGCCAAACTTCCATCCCATCTAATTACCAAACCCAGTAAACCCCCACCCCTCACACATGCCCCGTGGATCCAAAAATGCCCATCCTCCCCCTCTTCTTCCTCTCCTCCCAAACCCTCATCGCCCTCTCTTTCTCGACCTCAACGCCCTCCTTCTGATCGCCCACCCACCCAGGCATCCCCGGACTCTTCGGGATCTCCATAAAGCGCGGCGTCCTAGGCGTCTTCAACGCTTCCTCCCACACGCCTCCCTCGACCCCAATCCGCGCATGCCCGTCCGCATCGCCCCTCATGCGAATCACCAGCCGCCCGTTGCCCTCATCCGGATCGCTCAGCAGCCAGACATGCTTGGGGATCTTCTTGCCCTTGCCGTCGGCGTCGACCGACTCGTCCGCTGCGTTGGCGAGCTCGGCGCCGCCGCGCGACGCCGCGATGATGAGATCCCGCGGGTCGAGGTAGTTGAAGCGGCCCAGTGCGCGCCAGCCGTGCGTGCGCCACGCTTCGAGGACTACGGCGACGATGATGAGGAAGTTGAGCGTGAAGATGGCGTAGATGTAGGCGGGTTGGCCGAACTGCAGCGCGTACATGTAGACGCGGGCGCTTTCGGGCGTGAACATGCGGCCGACCATGAGCTGTGCTGAAGCGTAGGCGACGAGCATATCATCGGCCATTGCGGTGATCGAGTTGGAGAGGCCTGCCAGTGTGGCTTCTTCTTCGCTGAAGGGGTTCCGTGAGGCGGAGGAGCGCGTCATGTTGAAGGCGGCGATGCTGGAGTTGAGCGCTTCGCCGAGTTGGGAGACGTAGAGGTTCGTCAGATCGTTAGAGAGAAGCTCGAATTGGCGGACTACCGTGCGGGTAATGTTGCGCTGGGGATTAAAGTCGGCAATGGTCTGTATGGGCTTGACGGTGATGTTGAGATTGGACAAGTCGACCGTCACGTTGAACAGTGTCGGCGTAAAGAAAAACTCGCATTGTGTGCTATTCAGAAATCCGTACGCTTCTCCAGCAGTGAGGGCGATGTAGCGGCGGGGCGAACTCTCACTAAAGGCGGCGCCGATCGCGACGATAGCTTTGCCGTCGTGTCCAATGTAGTTGGAATACTCGGGTCTATCGACGCTATCGGGCAGATTCCCGGACGCGGCATAGATCCATTCGTTGACCGGTCCGGAGAGGACAAAATTCGATGTCCGGTTGTAGATGCACGAGACATTGGTTAGGTATCCCTCCTCTTGGTAGTTGTACCCAGCGACCTGGTTGCTCGAGGAAATCATCTGATCCATCAGCCCGACGGGTGCGCCTACGCCGTACGAACGACCGCGGTAGCTAAATTGAGAGTTGTCCATCTTCGGATGCACCTGCTTCTTCGTCCCCACGGACGATGCCGAAGCGGCAGATCCAAGCAGGGGCCCAATGAGCTGCTGGCCGACCGAGTACGTGAAGAAGCCTTTCTGGTTGCGAAACGACGGCCCAGATTTGCCTATGTCCATGGGGTATTCTTTGATCATGGACACGTCCTCGTAGCTCGGTATGAGGAGCATGCCACTGCTCATGGTGCTGTCTATAAGCGGTGTAATCGAACCAGCCCATAGTGCAGCAGGAACCAGACTCAAGAGGACGCAGAACAGGACCGGGAAGAAGAATCGTAGCGGCAGATCCCAGTCGACCCTCGGGATACTCATGTCGACCCATGTGCGCAAGACATCGAGCGAGACGCTCGCCTTGGTGAGGCGTAGTCGAAGGGCGTAGTTGATCAACTTGCAGATGACCGCCACATGGATGACACCGAACAGCGCCGCAAGCAGCTGCACGATGAAGGCGACCGAAGCAGGATACCGGTTGGCCACTTGGAAGACGAGTCCCGAGGCGCGCCACTGGAATCGATCTGCCGCAAGCAGACTCGTGGCAAGGCCGGTCGTGACTAACAGGCCGTAGAAGGTGTTGTACCGGATCCAGTGGGAGTAGTGCGAGGTCCTGCCATCGCTCCTAGTAGTGCTCTCTTGCCGGTTGAGATGAATACTAGGAAAAGTGAATTGTCGAACCATGAAAAGAACACCGTGCGCCGTCAACGGCGACGGGCTATACTATTAAAATAAGATAAACGAAAGACGACGAAAGGAACGAAAGTGAGAAGGCATCGAAAAGACAGCGATGAAGCCATTCGGGACAGTATCTACCGGTACGACTGTGCTTGCGCTGACGTGGTATGTGCGGTGGGTGCAGACGTCGCGATGGTTAGTGCATCCAGTTGCGGCTTGGACGTCGTATGATTACCCGCATGAAACTGCGTTCGAGCAGGTGCTTGCCGACTCAATCGGGAGCTATGCGGCTGAAGGTGTCTCTGAACCGCTTCTGAACCACTCCTGATCGCTGCCTGGCGCTGCAGGCCATGCGGTTGACGATTGATCTCAAATCTTGCAACTCCGCATAGCATTGGCGGAGAGGTGCTGATAGCCCAGCGCCGAGAAGGTACCTACGGTATGACGAGAACTGAGCAAGTCTCTGCGTAGGGATCGTGTCTCGAATCCGACTTCCAGCAGCGGCAGAATCTCGTGCTAACGCACGGCGGTCATAGGCATGTGACAGCTTCGGCCTGACCTCCTTGTGCCTGAGGACGCAAGACTCAGGAGACGAAGAGGGAACGACTCGAGGAACGCATGCTGCGGTGATGCAGCCTCTTATCTCTTTATTGCAAACCGCGTTGGGGACGGCTCAGCGAGATGACAGGATGTGCAGAACAGCCGCCAGCAGCCCTGAACTCTAATCTGCCCACCGCAGCCCCAGAAGTCGTGATCTCTTTCTGGGAGCTGAAGATGTTGGAGGGGCATCGCATTGCAGCACAGACGGCTGCCATGGAACTCGGCGAATAAGGGCGGGCCACCCCTGTCGTCGACCCTTGGCAAGCAACAACGTGAAACTATCACGTCTGATCTCCAGCGCCTTTGTCAGATGTTCAATTAGCAGGAGCATCTGCCGCACATTCGCCCAGGGTGCTGCATAATCAGAATCTGGTCGCTGAATTGGAACAACGGCCGAGGCACTAATCATGGTGCATGTTCGCGCGAAGAGGAAGCTGGTGCTGGTGCTGGCCACACCGGTCGCCTGCGCCCGGCTGAGCCACCGAATCGATATTGCCAGTAGCGTAGATTGCGAAAGTGGCGGAGAGCGTGGCTGCGAAGCCGGTCTGCGGGCCGGACGAGGCTGAAGGAATTTACACCTGCATTGCGGATGGCGACGTGGCCGTCGAAGTGGTGGTCAGGCAGGGTGAGGTTGAGTGTGCGGCTGACGACCGGTGGTGCACTTCCGGCCGCAAACAGCCTGCAGGCTCTTTTCGTGCGACTGCGTGTGTCTGTCGGGAGACTCGGGGAGTCGCGTATGCCCCCAACAATCTATCCTCGGAATAATCTGATTGACGTGTACGTTGCTTGGTGTGAAGGTTTGCCTGTACTCTGCAATGTCTACACCTCTCTGCAGCGACCTATGTACCAACTCGATCACTCACCCTCTTGCCCTCCCCACCAACTATCCCCAGCGCGTCTCTCGGAAGACTCAGGTCTTGGAGGACTCAGGGAGTCGCATTTGCCTGTGCCCTTGTTGGGCACCGATAGTCTCATTCCAGAGTCCATTTTCCAGCCAACCCACGTGCCACCCTACACCGTTACTCATGACGCCCGTCAATCCGCTAGCGTAGGCTGGAAGGAACGCTCGCTTAGCAGCATAGTGTACACCTGTCGACACGGAGATTACAAGGCACGCGCTATAATATGGAAAAAATATGTTTGCAGTGTCAATTTTCCATTATGGTCGTCATGCCCATAGGGGGCAAACGAATGCGCTCATGTGTCCCGAGCGGGACATCCAAGGCGGCGCGCCGGCCGCCATGCTGCCCAGTAGAAATGCTAAGATTGGTTCCTCCAACGCCATCGCAATGCTATGCAAATGCCAGAGATGCTTGATCAAATATCTATCAACGTGTCCATCCAGCAGGCACTGCGTCAGTCACAAACATGTCCGTGGTATATTTCTCGTGATATGACAAAAGAAAAAAGCGAGTGAATCAGTAGGCGTTCTGCCTGCCGCTGTATGCGGTCGCGAACATCCTGTTGAAGAAGCCGCTGCCTGCTGCCGTCTTGGCCTTCTTTGCGGGCTGGGCGTCGTAGCTAAGCGGAAGCGAGTGCTCGAGCTTGGTGTGAACTGCGGGTCCTTGGATGTGCACGACAGTGGCACCCCGGTCTGCGTCGTAGCGTTGCATAACGGCCTCTGAAGGAGAGCTGGTGAAGCTGGCTGGCGAGTCGGCCGTCGATGAGACGGATGAGCTGCGAGTCGGCGGGGAGAGTGATGGTGTCCTAGAGGCGGCACGCGACGACGGCGTGAGGTAGGCACGGGACCTCGGCGCCATGGCGTACGAGCTGAAGGAAGTGTGCGAGTCGTACGAGGAAGCTGAATCCATGCGGCGGTGGAGGTTCTCGGCCGTAAGCTGGTATTGCTGGCGAGCGAGTTCCATCTCCCTCTCGGCGGCCCTGGCCTTCTCGGCCTGGCGGGCTTGCCAGACACGAATGGGGCCCAGGAAGGGTTCGAGATGGTAGTGGAGGTCCTCGGGGTTGATGCGGAGGTCCCAGTCGAGAAGGAAGAGGAGCTGCTTCTCCATGAGGTTGACCTCGGTGATGGAGAAGCCAAAGTTCTCGAACCCGCGAACGGCACTGTACCGGGCCCAGTGCTTGTTCTTGGGGGAAGAGTCGTTGAGGTTCTTCGCGGCCAGAATGAGTGCGGCCAGGAAGATCCTGTGGACGGTGCACCGCATGCCCTTGGCGACGGGCGGGAGGCGAGATCTTAGTCGGCTGAGGTACACAAGCGAGGTCATGAGTGTGGGGACCTGGACATGTGATCTCTCGACCAACGAGGTGATGAACTCTTCAATGGACGGGAGAGCGGGATCGCGAGAAGCAGCAGCAGCAGCAGCATGCTGCGGGGGCGACGCTGGTGGTGTTGGCGGCAGGCCCTTGTTGAGTGATGATGGCTCGCAGCGGATGACTTGCGATGCCTTGCTTGCGAGGTAGGCAATCATGTCCGGCGATACCGGAAGCTGGATGAAGTGGTCGAGGGCAGCATTGTTCTCGGCCTCGAGGTTAGGTGAGTACGTCATGGCGGCGGTGGTGGTGATGTTCGTAGTGAATGGGTGGTGGGGACTTTTAAGTGCTCTACCTGGAGTCGCAGCTGGATGTGGACAAGTGCCGAAGTAGGGATAGCAGGCTCGTCGAATTAGAGTAAGCCCTGCAAGGCGGACGTTCAAGGTCAGAAGGTCGGTCGGTGCTGTTCAGGCGGGTAAGCTGAGGCCGGGGGCTGTACGCGGTGGCTTGCGGACGCGGAGGGTGGATGACAGCGGGGACGAATTAAGGAGTATGAATTTCCGACCGGCGGAAGGCGCAATGCTATGAAGGAGAATGGAAGAAGGACGGGGCGGACTGCAAGGAGTCTGTGGGAGTGGCACTGCCAGGGAAGGGGGAGGGAGATGCTCGTGATTGGCCAGCGAGCAGAGGATGGAGCCTGCCGGTGAAGAGAGGGGGAGGGAAGAAGGGAGGAGGGGTGAAATATGTAGAGAGAGGACTGCACTGACCAGAAGGGAAGCGTATCTCGCGGCACGGCGTGATACTTATTATGGACAGAGAATGCGTGGGGCGGGGGTGGCCTTCGCGATGGTGTTCGAGGAATGCGGGTGGAGACAGCGCGCTGCGACGTCAGCCAATGGATCGAGTGCGGCCGTGTCGTTTCGCGCCAGCGGACACTCGGGCCAGGCGGTTAACTGGCTGTCTTGGGACGGGATGCAGAACGGTCGAGGAGGCGTGTTTCAAGAGCGGTGCCGTCGATTCGCTGCTTGCCAGTTGTTTGCAGCTATTTCCGTTTGGGCGCCTGTCAGCCAATCTCGAGCACGGCGGGCGGTCTGCGTTTCAGGACGTGGTCGACGTGCTCGACGTGCTGTAGCAGACGATGCAGCTGGCTGCGGGGGGAAGGGTCAAGATGGACGGGAAGGGAGGGCAGGGCAGCGAGCGCAGGACGCAGGAGAGCGAGCGGAGGGCGGAGGGCGGAGACAGTGCGGTTGATGTACTGGTGGCGGGCGCGGTATCCTCGGGCCTGGTGTGCTGGTCTGGTGGTCTGGAGCGGGTCACGATGGATCGACTATATGAGGCGGTGAGTTCTGCTGTCTGCGAGGTCCCGGCAGCGGGTGAATGGTACTCGAACACGACTGCAGACGCGGCCGCATCCATATATCTAGCAAAATGCCGCCGGCCACCCGGACCACGCAAGAACGCAGCGAGGCCAGCATGCCGGACTTCGCCAGCACGACACTGACGACGACGCGGTGGCCAACGTCGGAGAAAGCAGCATGCCTCGGAGGGCAGCGCACCCCAGCCCCGCCGCGCGCGCACACACACATACGACTACGCGAGCGCCGTCGGACTGTGGACTGTCTAGACACCCCCAAGTCCGCCGCATTGGGAAGGACGAAAGTTCTGCTCGCCTTCACGGACGCGCAGGTGTGCGACGCGGGGCGCTGACAGGCGGAGATGGATGGAGATGGATTCTGCTGGATTCGGCTGGATCCAGATGGGATGGATTCTGCTGGGGCCTCGCCGAAGCCACCAGGGGACCACTGACACGCCGCGACGGCTGTGGCTTTGCGAGTGGCGGTGCTGGCGCCGCCACATCTGGCCCACCACCGCCCGCCCTGATTGGCCTCGGGCCCATCTCGCACGAACAAAGACTGAAGACACCACCACCCTCCACCCTCCCACCCTGCGCTCTCGCCGCGCTCCACCGTCGCAGGGTCATGCGTGCTCGTCATTGGCCCCTCCCTTCCCGTGCAAACGAAACCCTCCGTTTCAACACCACTGGACGGCTGCCATCTGACCGTCGTGGGTGGTCGGTTCGCGCATGAATGACTCCCACGGCGACGAGCCCACCTGCTCAAATCGTGGCCAACGCCCTGCACCAAGCAGCCAGCAGACGGCACCACAGCTTCATGATCGGCGCGTGCGTGCCAATCACCGTCCGGAGTCGGCCACTCTCCGTCCTCTGCGCGCGACCTCCTCAACAGCCGCCGTCCGTGGGCTGCGCCTCATGCGACACCACATCATCCGCCCTAACCTGCTTCTAGAAGCCATGGCTTCTGACAAACACAACAGAACCTCCCGTTGGCAGGCGCCCAGCCTCGAGCAAATGACGTCTCGGACTCGCCGCTGCCAGTCCTATGGGGCTCTGCGCGCCTCCGGGCGTTAAGCGTGGGGTGGGGTCAGGCAGGTCTCGTGTAAGCGCCCACCACCGCCGGCCCTGCCTATCCGTTCTACGAATATCGCGCATAACAATGCGACCCGGACAGCCCTCTAGCGAAGCGCCCGTTGAGGCTCTGTGCTGTCGTCAACCACGATCTGATGCGGCGGCCCGCACGGTCCCTCTCCCTCGATATAGCTGCAAGCGCTGGTGTCCCGCCAGATTGGGCATCGTCCCAACCTTACTCAGATCCGCCGTCTGTCAAACCTTCTGGCGCCTGGTGCAAGTATAGCGCAACTGTCATGGCATTGTCCTCGCCGTGTTTGCAATCTCGGAAGTTTTATCGCATCGCCGTTTCAGCATGTGCTGATCGAGAATTGTTTTCGGCCCCCGCACACTCTCAAACACGACCATGGCCATGTTCTACTGGAGCAAATTAGTCAATCGATCCTCTCCGTAACGGCTACGAATGAGGCCTTTTGTCGGCCAGCGCACGGCCGCAGACCTTCCGCGTGGCTTACACTTGCGTCATGCCTAAACCATACCGTTGCTCACGATAGCAGTGGGGCCGCAATCACAAAGTCACGGACATGGCGGAGTAGAGTCAATCGTCGCCTGGACCTCCGTTTCATGTGTCAATACGGTTTCTGGTATTCTCTAGGATCTCGTATAAGCCATCCAATACAATGGACCTCCGCTGCAAACACCCGTTGTCCGTCAGACTATCGCGACTTGGCCTACCATGGCTGGTCATGCCGTTTCCTGGAGAAGCACTAGTGCGAACGCGATCTAGTACTCCCAAAGCCCCACTTCTACATTGTGCTTTAACAGTTACTCTATCTCTACGGAGATTGTATCATGCGCGATCTGTGGAATTTGACAATCCGGCTATACGAATCCTACAAGCCACGCCGTGAACCAAGACGGATAGCGTATGCAATACTCATCATGATCAGCGAAAGCAACTGCTTCTGCTTCCCCTGTTATACGCTGCCAATATCTTTCGGTCAAGTTGTTGCAAGCGGACGCCTGACGCACGATGACTTATGGTCGATGTGCGGGAAGGATCATCAAGGCAATCCGTAAGGCACAACTTCTTGGTCAGAACACGAGTCTACACATCGAACACCACTCCAACTACCGGTAGTGTGACTTTCAAAACTACGGATCATTTTCTCTCGTCCTGGTCGGAGATTACGGGTGCCATTCCGTACTTGTACGTGGACTCCTCAGTCCCACGACAACGGAACACCGCAGAGTCGGCGCTCAGACACTGCTAGAACAACCATGTCACTCCCAGAACCTTAAAGACTACCATCTCGCGTCGTTGTCCTAACTCGACGGAGTTTGCTTCGCCTCGATGTTCACATCTGGAAGTTGCGCGTTCCTGATACTCCTCACGCGCTAGCCTATTCGGGCTAGCAATCGGACTCTACAGCCAATCCGCGCTCTTGGAAACACAGCTACCGTTCTCTCAAACATTGGGCCACTCGACGAACAGGCTTTGCTTATGCGGATGACCGCGTTTCAGCGGAAAGGCCTAATTCATGCTGCACTGGCCCCACGGATTCTCTTTGTGGATAAAGGCCTGCAGGTAACGGATACGATTGCGGAACCGCGTTACGGAGAGCATCCGCGCGACGATTCGTTTTGTTTGTGCCATCCGGCTTCCAGTCACCAATGCACGAGCGAGCTCTGCAGCCATCCTTCGAAGCATCCTGCGAAGCATCCTGCGAAGCATCCTTCCTACCTCTAGGATGGGGCTTGGCAGTGACGGTGTCCGCCCGAACAGGCGGGAGATGAGCAGCCTTGCAGCAGTACTGACAAAGCATGAGTGTGAAGGAACGGAAGGTCTCGGTCGCACCGTCAACACGATGGTGAGACATGCTTCTCACTTTTTATATGGCGCTGAGTGTTGGCACTCGTTGCTGGCCTCACGATGCGAACTTCGCTTAGCCCGCATTGTCGGCACGTTTCATGCAGAAACCATTCCCTCCGCCATCTTCGGATCATTCGCATCGCAAACGAGTTCGCAGATCGCGCTCATCGTCTCTGTCGATGAAACACGTTTCCTATATATGTTTGCTAATTGGAAGGTTTGCTGCTTTTCTCTGGGGTTTACACAGCCTTAGCTCGTACCCAGGACATGATGGCCTCGAGTGTAGCAACCAACATCAGGTATCGGAATGATGGGAGGATCAGATTTTTTCCATCTGTCATCAGACGAGATCCGTCTCAGCATTACAGCTACCTACCCGTTCCTATCCGCCGCCGCGCAACCCTACTCGCTCGTCTAACGTCATCACGACTTCAGCTTTTACGAGCCTCATGACATTAATTTGCCAGCATAGCTTCACTCCGCCCATAGCTGGCGTCATTCCAGTTAACCCTCAACCGGGCGACGAGTTCCATTCAACACTGACATAGTCACAGAACCGAGGCTCTACCGTTATCTGTCGCCTGAGGAGTAAGTTTCTTCGCATTGCCGACTTATCAAAACGCTCTATCCACCACTTCGGTCTACCACAAGCTCAGGTTCTCTGCGCTCCACTTGCATACATGTGGCTAGGACCATGGAATGCGAATTCGCTAGCGTAAAGTTGTTGACCTCAGAAACTTTACATCGAGAAAGAACTTGCAGGATGGCAAATCAAGCATTCCTTTGCGCCCCCGAACCGAGATCATCGTCGCTGCTAGAAGTGGAGCCACTAGACGTACAGTCACGGTCAGCAGGTGTGCTGACGAGTAAGGCCCGATTGCGGTGTAGCTCTCGCGCGAAATGTCCTTCTTAGCGTGATGGATGCGATCACAGAATAAAACCCTTTTTCAACATCATAGAACCTATCACGGTGATAACATCCATCCAAGACATACAATTACCATTTCCTGTCGTCTCAACGCGACAACTGCCTCGCGATCATGGCAAAAGAAGCCATAATCGTACGCGTAGCGACCCCTGTCCCTAGCCATGCTAATCCCTTCAGATCGGCGGCTCCATCGCCGGCCTAATGTGCGGCATCATGTTAAAACATCACGGCTACAAGGTAACTATTCTCGAGGCATCCGCCTCTGACTCGCGCCACGGATACGACGCCGGCATCAAGATTGGCCCTGAAGTCGAGACGTTTCTCGAAAAACACGATGATGTGAAATACGACATGGTCATCACCTGTTTGCCTGGAGTCGCCATCGGCATCGATGGGAGCCCCATTCCGCAGCGGGGCCAGACGATCGTGAATACGAGCTGGGGTCTTTTCAACAGTATTCTGAGGGCGAACTTTGACGGGAGGGTTTCCAAGGCGGTGCCTGTTGCTCCTAAGCCGCGAGAGGGGGATGGCACGGCCAAGTATGTGAACGGAGTTAGGGTGACGCATGTTCAAGAATCGGAAAAGGGTAGGGTGCAGGTGCAGTCTGAGGATGAGACTGGGCAGGCGCGGAGCCCGCTTGAAGCGGATATCGTGGTTGTGGCGGATGGATCGACGTCGTCGATGAGGAGTATTCTGCTGCCTGAGGTCGAACGCAAGTATCTGGGCTACATGTGCTGGCGGGGAACTGTGCAGGAAGAGCTCATCGACGAGAAGTGGAATAAGCTGTACGCGGAGAAAACAACCTTCCACTTCATGAAGAAGTCGTATCTCCTCAAGTAAGTGCTTCCAACGCGAAACCGAGCCAAAGGGGGAATAAGCTCACCAAACAACCCCACAGCTACACCATCCCCACCGACGACGGCGACCTCCGCCCCGGAAAGCGCCTGCACAACTGGATCTGGTACTCCAATCTCGCCGCCGACTCCCCAGAACTCCAAGAAACCTTCACCGACATCCACGGCACCACGCACCGCGGCACCATCGCCCGCGGCCTCATCCAACCCGCCCTCTGGACGCAGAAAAAAGAACTAGCCACCACCCAGCTCCCCGCGGGCCTCGCCGCCATCGTGCGCGCCTCCGCCGCCCCCTTCGCCACAAAGGTCTACGACGTCGCGTGCCCGCAGACCTGCTTCCTGAACGGCAAGCTGTTCATCGTCGGCGATGCGCAGCTTACGCTACGGCCGAACACGGGCATGGGGACGACGCACGCTGCGCATGATTGTAATCGGTTGGAGGAGGTTGTGCGGGGAGAGTTGACGCCGGGGCAGTGGGAGGGGGCGGTGTTGAGGTGGAATGCGGCGCAGAGGAGGTTTGCTGAGGCCGTTGTTAGTTTTACGCTCGGGACTTGGGTGGGTACTGTTTGGAATGGGTTGGTGTGGGTTGGGTTGCTTTTTGGGCAGTGGGTGGGCGTTTTGTAGGGGGGGAGGTGGGTTTGAAAGAGGATTGTGGAAGAGGGTCGGGCGGAGTGGACTGGTGGGGTGTAAGATGGAAGAAGAGGAGAGTTGATGCCTTGTCCTGGACATGTTCTTATTTATTTTGGATTTGCCTTGTGGAATTTCGTTTTTTTGTTTGTGAGATGGATCCGCACGGAACACATTAGCGTTTTTACACAGTAAAGGTGCTATACCCACACCTCATATCCGATGATTGAAAACTGAGAGATTTACACTATACACTCAGTGCTTTCAGCTTGAGATGCTGTTGCGACTGATCGGACATGTTTTTATGATTTTATTAATTATTTTGATACTAGCTAAAAAGAAGTTAAGTTGATATTTTATGTATTCTGGCTTAGCTAGAACTTGATACTATTTTAGTCGACTGGCATTCCCTTCGAAGCGAGCGTCAAAATGCGAATGTTCCGTTCTGCATAGCACCCGGAGTTGTGATTTTGTAGAGGGCGATAGTGGAGAGAGGGGGTCTTGCTCGACGCGAAGTCGAACTTAGAAAGATACTCAGCTCGGTTTTGGTCCCTCGTTATGGTCCGTCATTATCAATAAACACTCGTTTCAAGCGGCTCTGGTTCAAGAGAGCTACTAGGAAACATATGTCAAGCTGTGGCGTTGTTCAGCGGCCGCATCAGTGAAGGTATCGAAGCTGAGCGTCGAATTCGGGCCCTGGCCTCAAGCGAGTGGCCCACCGCCTCCACATATCGACGCCATGGGCGAGAAAGATAAGCCCCTATGATGAGTAAGTTAAGTACAGAAGGGGGGGTGGGGGGATCCAAATGCGCACTCACGGCCTCCGCCATTCCTGATCGAGTTAGCCCCAGAAACCCCTCGTGTACCACCCCTCATCTTCGCCGGACCTCAACCCTCAAGAGACTTCATTCATCTCTATCGAAAACTCTCCTCATTTCTCCTTATTGTAGTTGATTCTCGTACACAAGATTGCGTGTGATTTGAGTTGGCGCAACAGTATACAAAACGCCAACCTACACCTCTCAAATGGCTGCCTGCTCGTATTCCGTATCGAGGACGCGTCCCACTCCACGTGTACAAGCGCGTGACAGGTCGCGATGAGACTACAAGATGTGTCGAGTCCCTGAAGTTTGAGGCCGCGCTTTACCTTGGATGGCCACTCTTTCGATACGCCCTTCAATTCAGCATATGCTCCATTTCGATCAAGTCGTTACATTACGCCCCTTCCACAATGAAGATCATCATCGTAGGTGCCGGCATCGCTGGCTTGACGACCTACCTCCATCTTCGCAAACTTCTCCCTCATACGCACACCATCAGAATATATGAATCGCATCAGCCACGCTCGAAGCTTTCTTTATCTGCCCAGCTGAGGACCACCGACTCATCTCGCTCCCCTGCAAAAACGCACAATCTCGATATCCTCTCCGAGTCGACGGCCATCGTCGGTGGTGGCCTTGGGGTGTCTCCCAACGGCATGCGGGTGCTGCGCGACCTCGATATAGAGCTTCATGATGCGGTTGTCGCGCAGGGTTTCCCAGTCGATAACTTTGTCTTTAAAGGCGCGAATGGGTGGACGTTGGGTGTTGCGAAGACGAGCGATAAGTTGGTGAGGGGAGATGGCGAGGAGGAAGTGTGTGTTGCGAGCTCGAGACATGGACTTTGGGAAGCGATCATGAAGAGTGTGGGAGAGGGTGTGGTCAGGTATAGGAAGGTAGCCAGTATTGAGAGGAATACGGACGGCGGTAAAACAGTTGTTACATTGGTTGATGAGGATGGCAATGAAGAGACGGACGAGGCCGATTTGTTGATAGGAGCTGACGGCGTTAAAAGTGTTGTGAGGACGGTTTTGTTTGGGGACGACGCGAAATTTAAGCCGACGTACACGTATGTTGGCTCACTTCGGACGCTCCCATTCACTTTGCTAATTGTTAATCAGCGGCCAATCCGGTGTAGGCGGCTTCCTGCGGACTCCCATCCCACCTTCAATTGTTCATCCGCCCTCTATGGTCTTCGAATTCGGTGGTAATGGATTCTTCGGTTACTCCTCTGGCGGCCCGCCATCCGCTCAAAGCTTGATGTGGTGGTCGACCTTCGAAACGTCTCAGCTTCCAGATACGAAGAACATCGACCCGGCGACCGTCAAGACCAAGCTGTTGGAACGGCACAAGGACTGGACAGATCCTATTGTGCAAGATATCAGTACGTCATTCCAAGCAACAGACACTGAAACTCCCCCCGATGAGCTCTGCTAACTTTAACCTCGAACCCTAGTCAAGAGTGCGGAAGTAGAAAGCATCTATCCTACCTGGGTTCTCGAAGAACTACCGCACTGGGGCAATGACGGTATCGTTTTAGTCGGCGACGCTGCGCACGCCATGGATCCGACGACCGGACAAGGCGCAAGCCAAGCACTCGAAGACTCGCAGACACTGTCGTTACTTCTGAAGAAGGTCTTGCAGACTGAAGGCGCAGGTTACACTGTCGAAGGCAACGAGAAGGAGAAAGTTGACCTAGCGATCAAGCTATACCACGAGGTTCGCAAACCCCGAGTACGCGAGATCGTGGAACGCGGCAAGAAGCTCGCGGGACGCAAAGCGAATGTTGGGGTCGTTGCGGAGTACTTCATGTACTTCTTCCTGTGGATGCTGAATAAGTTCCCGTGGATTGGTGAGCTACAAGCACTCCCTTGGTATGTACATAATAGGCTGACCAATGGCAGGCAAAGCGATTCTCGGCGACGTGAACAAGAAGCTTTACGCGTGGTCGGCTCAGGATGAGATCGAGAAAGCTTTTGAGAAGCGTTAAGCTTCTTAATGCAATGAGGCGATGTGACAAGAATTACAAGCTTCGGCAACGTTCCGCCTTCACAGTAATTGCATGCAGCTTAATCTAATGGGGTAAGCGCGGCCCGGCTTTCGAACTCTTAACACTTTGAGCTCTTGCGATCATTACCAGTCCCCACATATCCATGTACTTACTGAGACGGTCGGCTGTTCGTTATATTCCTTCCCTGTGCTCATACATCATCATCAACTCGAATGCACGAGGCCTTCCCCCCCGAGCATTTGAGTATCGTCCTTTATAGTTATAGTCAGAATGATCGTCGATGGGATCAACGCTGCAACAGAACGCTGCATCCAATACGACGAAAGCGACCCCAAACTCCCGGTACACATGAACGTAATCAGTGTTCCGTATGACGTAGCAGCTGAACGCACCTTGCAGCCTTGTGAAACATTAACATCAACTCATATACAGCAGCTCTTGCCCCGAATCTTCCGTTCAAGACACTCATATGCTGCTCTCATCATGGCGCAGGACCCCGCGGGAGCACTATTCTGCGACAACATCGGCTCCAGCAGCGACAACCTCCGCTGCTGCTATCCCAACGACCAAGACTCTCCAGCATGTCGCGACAACTTTGGCCCTCACGCCCCAACATTCACGCAAGGTTGTAACGCTACCGGCAACTGCTTGGCCGACTGCGCGAATGTCACGATTATATACCGATCTCTGCTTCAGAACAAAGCCTATGATGGCGACAACAGAGGGCCTCGCCAGCGATTCAAGACCTGCGCGAATGTCCCTGCTCTAGCGGGCTACTTGAAACAAGGTGTTTTGAACGAGAGAATCAATTCGACTATTGGAGACTATCTACCGGATGAGGCATCGGGCGATGGGCTGAAGGATGTTACGAGTGCTGTTACTGAGTGCTTGACTTCTACATGTCGGTTTGCGAGGTATAAGGCGAACTGTGCGGAACCTTGCAAGGCAGTCAATATGCTCATCAACAGCACGACGCCGAATGTCGAAGGTATCAACACTTGTCTTCACTCGCTGTGTAATGGGTCTTACGACTCTCTTCCCTACGCGGATGCTGACATCGTTGGGATTGGGGTGAGTGCATCACTACACCCCTATTATCTGCTGACCAAACTTTGTCGAGGTCTTCGCTTCCTACATTATGCAATGCGCTCTCGTCATTCTCCTCTTTTTCGGTCTGACCGGTTTCGAAATCCACAGCCACCGACGTCGCATGCACCCCAAGCCAGGCCAAAGTGCAGAGCGTCCAGACGCAGAGTCTACGAACGAGTCCAACCCCAAATCTCAAGCCAACACAGAAGAGAAAGTCACCCACCGCAGCATCTTCGAAAATGTTCTAGTCCAATACCACCAAGCACAATGCTACTTCAGCGCCACCCTGCAAATCGCCTCCCTCTCGTACGGCATCTTCGAAACCGACATGCTTATCACATTCATGCTGACACCCCTCGCAACGAACGGTGTCCTTCCCGTCATCTTCGCCTACATCTTGCTCATTCGCTGCGGGAAAGCAACACCCGACGTCACACTGTTGACATTGTTGTGTTGGACACTTGCTACCATTGTGTATTGGGTTCTATACTCTAGCATCATACCCATCAACAGCGACATCAAGACTGAGGCGAAGCGATATCGTGCGTATCAGCAGTTCATGTATAAGCTGTCGGCCATAGATGCTTGTGGAGGATACTCGGCCCTAGCAGTGTGTCCGCAAAACAACGAGTTGACCCAATTGGCCCGAACCGATATTTCCCGTGCATCGCACAAACTCCGCGTACTGACACCCATCATATGGGCGTTCGCGACCTTCTGTCTTTTTGGAGCTCTAGTGATCAAACTCCGCCATCGCCTCCATCATCGAGAACGAAAGCAGAAAGACAAGGCACAAAGAGGAGAGTACACCGACGCTGAGCAAAAAAGGTTGAACAAGACGCAGCCCGATGCCGAGAGCACACCGCTTACCGGTCTTCGAATGAACATTGTGTATTACGTCGTGGTTCTGTGCTTCCTGGCTGGAATGGGCATGCAACTCTCACTTCTGTCGATTGGCACGTCGCTGAAGATGACGAATAAGGACAACTGGGGTTTTGGGCAGATTGTTGCTGTGACGATTTGGGCGCCTGCAGTCCTGGGCTATATTTATGGGGAACTGAAGAAGAAGTTTGGGAGGGACAAAGATGGCGGCGGTAAGTGAGCGTCATCTGCTCATGGCGCTGGGCTGACATTAGCGCAGTGAACACTCAGGCGTAGTCGAAGATGCGGCGGCGAAGAACAAAAAAGCGTGTAAAATATCTAAAGACGTCCCAGGATCCAGGAGACGTGGCAAGACGGCCATTCGATTGGGCTGATATGACATCGAGGCCGCACAAATTGTGACGCAAGACACGGAGTTGGAAGGTCTACAATGGGATCCGCACCACGCTCATCTCATCACGCGGTGTATCTGAGTTGTCTGCCATACCTCTGTAGCTATAATCATCTTGTCTTCGAAAAACTTCCGGACGAAGCTCTTACCTTGCATTAACTTGCGTCTCGTTCTGCGCGTGGCCGTCAATGGTCCAATTCTGCGATAGACAAACCCGACAATTATATTCCATAGATGTTCGAATTCCAAACGTTTCATCAGAAGTCAAAGTTCAACGCCAGAGTGGTGAACCAATGAAGAAGGTGAATATCCCTTGCACGTGCCTCGGCCCCGAATCCGCGACTCTCCAAACGCGTCCCACGACGCACCTCCAAACACCATTCCCAGAACCACAACAACTCTCCACCTCACCCCATCAACTCACCACGTCCCCCAAAATGGCCACACCCTCAGCACCCACGCCCTCCCGCCCCTCCGCCGACCCCCGCCGCACCTCGACCCTCCAAAAGCGCGCCTCCATCCTCCCTAAGCCCTCCACCATAACCCTCTCCTCCAACGTCCTCATCGCCCAACACGCCCTCCTCACCGGCACCCACCCCATATCCATCGGACCTGCGTCAATTCTGCACCCGCACAGCAAACTCAGCAGTGCGTTTGCGCCCGTGGAACTCGGGCCCGGCGTCATCGTGTACGAACGGGCGAAGGTGGGCGTGGGCTTGCGCGAAGGCGCGGATACTACTGCGGGTGCGGGCATGGAGAGCAAACGCAGTAGTTTGGCGGAGAGTAGGAGGGCCAGCGCGATCGATGGACGGAAGGGCGAGGGTGTGATGTTGGGCAGGAATGTGGTCGTGGAGACGAATGCGGTTGTGGAGGCGGCCGAGGTGGGCGAGGGGAGTGTGATTGAGGTGGGTGCGTATCTGGGGAGGGGCAGCGTGGTGGGCAGGTTTTGCACCGTCGGCGCGCATTGCGTTGTCCCTGCGAATGCTCAGCTGCCTGACTATACGGTGATCTATGGCGTTGCGGAGCGGCGGGTGGACAAGACGCTGCAGTCGCGGCCGGAGGTGCAAGAGATGAGGATGGCGTTCCATGCGAAGCAGCTGGATACGTTTAGGAAGCTGATTCCGAATAACATTGCGAAGTGGACGTGAAGGGAACGATGGATCAAGATGGCACTTCAGAGCTGCGGGCTTGCGAGCACCGATTTGCAAGCGCTCAGAAACTACGACCTAAGATGAAAACCCGAGACTGTAAGCCTTCTCCGCCAAACCATGTATCCGAATAGCCAGTAACCGCACACCAAAAAGGCCGAAACCCAAACCACCACCGAGTTCCCTAGAGACCACCCACCATGCGCGACTCCCTCACACCGGCTTCTCCGCCTGACCCGACTTCTTCGCGACCCTGCTCTCTGCCTCCTCCGCACCTCTAATCATGAGCTTAGCGTCAGCGACAGCGTTGTGCCTATATGGAAGCCCCGAAAGGATTCTATTCCCCTCGTCGTCGTGGTTCCGCCACAAGATGACGTCGCCCTCTGGACAACGAAAAGTGACCTTGACGCCCGCCTCGCTAATCTCCTTCAAGTGCTGCTCTCCTGGGACCTCTACCCCCAGGAAGCTATGTCTCGCCGTGTCCTCGTCCAGGATAATTTCCAGCTTCTCCAGGCCCGCAAGGTTGCGCAGCTGCAGGACGGCAAAGTCGAAGAAAGACATGTTTCCCTGCTTGTAGGCTTGCTTGTACCAGAGCGTGATGTTGGTGATGAAGGACCTGCGCTTCAGGCCGATGGTTTCGAGGAACTGCATGGAATGGATGGGGTAGAAGAAGACGAATGCGTTGGAGCGGTAGTAGATGCCCACAGCCTCGTCATTGATTTGCTTGTTTGCTTGCAGAAGTGCCAGAGTGGAGTGAGGTGCTAGATTTGGATCCTCGGAAGGCTTGCCGTCGACGTAGCTCGATATTGGCGGCCGCTGTGACGGGACGATCGGACCGGGGCTGCTAAGGACAAGAGCATAGACTTTATTCCGCAGTTCCGGCGGCAGGTCCAGGAACCTAAACGTGGACTGGAGAGGCGTAGGGTCTTCGATCGTTGGGGTTATGGCCGGCTCCGGAATTGTATTCAAGCTGTTGCCCTGTATCTTTGTCCGCTTGACCATACGCCGCATCGATGCCGGATTCCTTGCTGTGATCCTGCCACTCTTTGCCGCCACGTATACCATCTGGTCTGCCTTGCGCTTCGGAGGTCGCGGTGGCGCGTCTGCTACAGGCTTCGTTGGACCCATCATTTCGCGAGCAATGATAGTCTCCAAGACCCCTCCGGGGATGGGTCCAATGTTCCTGCTCCCGTTCAAATCCTCACTCCGCACATGATTCAGAGGCGTGAATCGGACTTTTGGGATGCGCAGCTGTCGGATCGCCTGCACGCCTCTGTCACGCAGCACGACCATATTCAGCCCATATGGAATGTCTTGCGGACGCAGGCGTTGGCTCTGATATCCATCTTTCGGTAACGCATTGGTGAAGACGATTTGCGCCTCATCCACGCCAATCTCGACCTCCTTCAGGTGCGTGCATTTTGCTAGGTCTTCGGCAACACTCCCGAGTCTATCGTCAATGCCAATCTTCCGGACGAGGTTTGCGATTTCGTATGCGCCGTCGAACGCTCCCCACAAGTAGTAAACACTGGAGAAGTGGAACGTGTTTTGCTGGTAGAAGGCCTTCCGGGCGACGGTACGGATCGCGGACGGCAATGCGGCGAGCTTTGGTTGCAAGAATCGTGAGTCGAAAACGGTGCATGTGCTGTTGGTCACTTTGATCGGCTCGGTTTGAATGAGCTTGCTCCGGATGAGGTCTTGCTGGTACTTGGGAAGGTCGTCGAACTCCATGTTGCGGTGTGCTGCGGCGCTCTGAAACTGATGTTGAGGTTGTGTTGCTGGCGGGGTGTTGTGGGGAGAATCCGCGACGGAGGCAGGTGCTGCCCTTTGCGTGTACGTGCCATGGAGCTAGCCGGGGCGCGTGAGCACGTGAGACAGCAGTGGTGTACCGCAGCGGGCCAGGGAGGGGCAGTGCGGCGGTGATAGAGCGCCATGGAGAAGTAGGCTTTCACTTGGCTTGTCAGTGGGGAAAGAGAGGTGCTTGGCCGGCACCGGGTGAGTGAATTGAAACGCACTGGCATATCACCGGGGGAAGGCGTCGACAGACGAGCAGCCACCATACATAATGCGTCGAGTGTGACACTCCGACTAATGAACAACAAGCGTTGCGCATGCTGAAGTTTGTTTGGGTATGTACAAGATTGTTTGGGTATTCGCAAAATTTCTTTATGGCTGGCTTCAAGTGGTAAAGTAACCAGCGGGAAGTCGATATCATGCGATGATCACGAGCAGCTCTAGGCAAATCTTGCCCTAATGAAACTAGTCACATCACCTCAACCAACCACCCAATCTTTCTTGATCCTACGTAGTCCTCCGAACCGCCATGGGATTATGAGAGAAGACACCGCATCGAACTCGCTGCTAGCAAGACATGGGATTCTTCTAACAGCTTGGGACGAGACAAGCACAGCAACCAAAAAACAGCAGGTAGAGACTTTTGGCAAAGAAACCCCGACGAAGGACAACCAATATAGACAATTAGCTCGTAAAGGTACATGATACCCACAAGATATTAACGACTTGTGGAATAGCTTTCACTCGAAAACCTAGCAACTACCCCTTTTAGTGACTGATCAAAGGATATCATTCAGAGACTATTTCACAAACAATGACGATACCGCTGTCGGCTGTATAAGAAGTACCTATCGCCACTCAGCCCAATACAACCATGCTTCCGCAGAGATATCCAAGGCCAATTCACCCTCACCCCCTTGTGATGACATCATGGCTTCGCACCTCGACGAAGATTCGAGGTAGACATGGCTAAAGCACCAACCAATAGACACGACAACTCAGAATTGTATCCTTGTAATACTCCTACTAGGAGATGTAAATTTTACAACCCCTACACTTCTTCCCGATTTCCCCCTTCATACACCCACTCATCGTCCTCCTCCCCCGTCGACATATACAGCAGAATCCTATCGCTGTCCGCCAACTGGAACGCAGACCTCTCTACGACGCCATCCGCCCAATGAGCGACCCTCTGTCCAAGCTTCTGCAGCGCACCGTCCGAAGTAGCAAGTGGAAAGCACGGCCCCGGCGAGATGTTATCGAGTTCGCGAATCGGACGCTTCGACCCGTGCACGAAATCACCCAGCATCTCGTCATCTAGGGCTGGTTCCGACCCCTCTAGTGACTCGGCTGTGGGAAGTGGGTGCCATTCCAGCAGGGTTCGTGCCCAGCGATGTACGAGTTTATCTTGCTTCTCCTCCGCTGTTATGTATAGGTGCGCAGATACGAAGAGAAGGATTTTCCAGATCGAGATCTCTGCAGGGTGGTCTGCTTCTTCGAGCATTGCAATCTGGCCGCTGTAGTCGTCCCAATTAGTGAACCTGATGTCGTAGTACACTTGCAAGCCGTTCTTGAATCTCGTACAATACTCAGGAAACTCGGTTTTCAGCGCAATCAAAACTTCCGTGGTGGAGATGATGACAGGTCTCGATGAAGGCATTCGACCATGCACGTTCAGCTTGTCCAAGACAGCCCACAGCTCTTCCCGTATGGCGTGGATGATCTTGGCTTGACCGTCCCGGTAGATGCTCGCATATTTCTGCTTGTCGTTGCGGAATGCTGTGCTCGAGCCGCTTGCCAGTGGAAGCGGCTGACTCTTCAAGTCAATCGCCTCGTACAACTTGAGCAAGATGTCGAATATGAGCCGAGCCGGGGGACATGCCTTGTCGATAGCACTCGGCTCGATGTCGACGTTCTGAAGCGCCATGATGAAGTGGAGCTGCACGATCCAAGGCGGGATGCCACGGAAGAAAGGCACGTTGGTCTCGTACCGTCCAAATGGATGGCCCTGGGTCCGTAAGTAATGTTGCTCTTCGTTTGGGTTGCCGTCCAGGAAAGAAGTAGACATTCCAAAGGGCACATTGTCCTTGTCGTATAGTCCCACTTCTCGGAATGCCTCTTCCATCGGCGGAGGGATGGCCATCTTGATAGTAAATTGCTCGACTGGGTTGTCTGGCAGGCAGAACCCGTACGCCAGGAGCCACTCGCCGTTCTGTTTCGGGAAGTAGTTGTTGAAGATTTCCTCTCCAGGCCGGACTGCGTCATGCTTGAGCCGCTTCAGCGTGAAGTCTTTGAAAGGACGAGGCTCCCATTCGATGTTGGCGTTTAGCGAGTGGTTCAAGATGTCGAGCACTGGAAAGAGGATTGGGAAGGTCTCTCTGTCTGGCAGGAAGCGCGCAGACGAGAACGACCGAGAGGACATGATGGTAGCCGCCCATTTGAAGAGGTGTCTGTAGTTGTTAGGAAGGCCGTGGAGGGTCGAAAGACAACAGCGCAAACGTTCGCAGACCGCAGGATTTGGGGCAAAGTACGTGTGTAGCACTAGGGTGTAGGTATACATGCATACACTTCTGCAGAAACAGCTTTGATACACTGGCCATGCAAAGTAGACGCATCTTGAACTTTACAGGGGCGCAAAGAGGGTCACGGTGGTTCCGCATCTTCCAGGACTTACAGATCAAGTAAGTCGGGAATGGGCAGATTGGCATCGCGCAAGACTTCTACTACATGCTCCCACTCCTCAGTCAAGACGGCCAGCGTGCTTCTCGTCGCAGCAGCCAGATTCGTCCCTGCGAGGCATTGCATGTCATCGTCATCGAACCAGATAGACGCGGTCATGGCCTCGGGCTCTGGAAGACAGGCGATGTAAGGACGCCATAGCCCCTCGCCTTGCTTCGCGAGGTAACGCTGCTCGATCAGCAGCAGGCGAGTCAAGACATGGTTCGGGAGCACTCCAAGATACTTGCTGAGCGGGCTCTCGACGTGTTGGACGACGGACTGGGTAGTATCGAGATTGAGGTACGAGAGCGTGAGCTGGAGGGGACAGGTCACGATGACTGGCGAGCTTATCGGCCGTATGGCGCGGAGGTGGAAGCCAGTCGACTCGTGGTAAGCTATTTGCACCTCAGGATTAAGCCAGCCGGCATTAGCCTTGAACCAGTCGACGAGAGGCTGGGCCTGTGGTTGGGTATCCAATCTTGTGGACGTCTGACGGGTGAGTACATGTGTCGCTTCCGGAGTAGGCTGGCGTTCTCCATCTGACATGACGGCCACGGCCACGGTCACGGACGGCTGACGGGCGTCGTGAGGACAATCCGAGCTCGCGGTCTCAGCTCGCATGAGATGCACGCTCGAACTTGGAGCAGCGTCAAGCATATGCCGGCACCGGCGTCGGTCCCGGATTCAGCCGTACGTTGCGAAGATGCGTATTGAGTCAAGCCCAGATTTCGCAGAATGTACCAGTCCACCTGACGGGTGGATCGGAGAAAAAATTTGACGGATAGCCGACCGGCGGCAACGGCACGGGTTCAGGGAAGGAGCTAAATCCGTGTCCGTTTACACATGCGAGAAAAGCGAGCTCGGAGCGACCAGGCCTACCGGTAGATGTGGGGTATGCAGAAAAGATGCAGCTGGGAATGTGATGGTGGCGGCGGCGGAGGTTGACGGTTGCGAGAGCGCGGTGGTGGCGCGAGGCCGAGCAGAATCCGCATTTGGCATACCGCAGCCGACTAGTCACGACGGCGCCGTCGACTGTCAACGCCGTCTCTTCATCGGCGGAGTCTTGGGGATGATGGTGATGATGATGATGATGATGAGAACCTCCGCCATCTTGGCTGCGGTGCTCGTTGCTCACGAGAGGCCGTTGACTTTGGCGTGGACATGGGCTCTGGCTGCCCAGAGTCCGCCGCACCGCAGACACGCATAGCTTGAAACGAGTACGGCGCGGCGGCCAATCGTTCGCCCGCAGTTACGTACGCTAGGCGGGCTAATCCAACGTTGTCACGACACCGCGATCCGTCCGTCTGAAGCTGCACCGCCCGGAACGCAGCGGAAGTGCGAGACTGCTGCCTCGTCCAGGCACGCCAGGCAAGCCCGCTGGCGTCACGACCTGGAGCGTGGCATGAAGGCGCTCACCATGTGTACCATGGGGCACATTATCTGACCGGAACTATCGCACCAACATAAGCCCTACAGCGAAATGATCGGGGCGTACTCGGTGGCCGACGGCTGCGTACAGTCGACGAGGCCCCCGTCATTGGCCCTTTCGTACATGGCCACGAGCGGCCACCAGAGCGAGCCGACCATGCCGCTTTGGTGTGAAACAGGACTCTGCGGCCAATGGGCGGACATGCACGCCAGGCCCCTAGCCCTAAGCAGCTCGTGTTTCGCCTGGTCGTTTTGGGGCCAGCCACGGGCTCGGAGGCATTCTCATGCGTAGACGGACAAAGGGTGGCTCGCGAGCGCCATGGCTGCACCGGACTACCTTGCAGGAGGTAGAGCTCTCTGCTTGGATCGTCGTGAGGGGGAATCCGCACTTCCGTAGGGCCCATGGGTCCGCGGTGCCTTTCATATGATGCGATGGACTCCCCGCCTTCTGGCAGCATCCATCCGCAGAGCATTGATTGCTCGACTTGCACAATCGGTTGTGCGCCGTCAACCCTGTCCCAGAGCTGGTCTTTTCGTGGCGTTGTAAGTGCACCAGTGTGGATTTCAGCCCTGTGCGTATATTTGGCTCCCGTAATACGCTTGCGCTGCGTACCCGAGCTCGAGGGGCCGCTTGATCCTCCACCTCACAGCTCGAGCCCAGCGCACATGCACCGCCGCTTTGCTCTAAAAGCTGCGCCGCCCCCGTCGGGGACGGCGGCCAGCCTTCTATACAAGCAGAGCACATCGACACCATGGCCTTTCTACATGCTGACTGCCACTGCTTCAGACTGAGCTGCACTGCGTAGCTGCCATGATGCTCGACATGATCAACGCCCAGCATCACCACACGTCTACCCGCGGCGCGTCCTCGCCCGCGAATGGCTCCTTCCTCCAGATGCCCTTCTCCCTTCTCGGCAATGTGCTGCGGAAGCAAAATGTGCTGGCCAGTCCCGCCAACACCTCCGACCCTACCACTCTCATGAAAACCGGCCCTGAAACGCCTGTGTCTCCCACCACCTTGCGGCCCGCCTCCGCCAGCAGCGCCGCGTCTGAGGCCGAGAAGCGTAAGAAGCGGGGCGCCCGCCCGAAGACGACGTACAAGCTCGCCCAGCCTCCCCCGAGCTCGCACCAGAAGCTCTACCTCCGTCCCAAGGTCCTCCTGCAGCTCCACCAGGTAGTCGCGTCGAGCCGCCCTCGCCCCGTGTACGAGGTCATTCCCTACTCCATCCTCGCCCCAGTATCTACCCGGCGGCTTGCTCGCACTTTCCACAAGGACAAGCTAGGCGCCCAAGACCTGCTGATCGTGAAAGCGGAGGAATATGGAGCCAGCACCGACGATGCAAACAGGGACGTCGTGGGTATCATCTGTCCGGGAAAGGAAGAAAAGGGACAGGTCGCCAAGACCGAAGTGCTCATGGAAAACGGGTCATGCTGGGACGTCAAGCCAGCCCCCAACGGCGGATATGAGTTCAGCTATACCGACGAACACGGCCTGAAGCTCAAGGCGCGCTGGATCACCAGGCCCACTGTCAACCGCAGCTCATCTATAACGAGCGTCTCCCCCACCTCCGCGCCAGACAACCGCAAGTTCAAGTTCAGCACCATTAGCGCAGGTTCCAGGCGCCATCCCGTCATTGCAACCATGACGCGCGATCGCATTGACGTCTTTGACTCGTACATGATGCCCTCTGCAACCTCGCCTACTACTCCGAATATGCCTTACGACCTGCCCACACCAACCGCTACGCCGTCCACCATCGACATGGAGTCATTTTTGGATAAAGAAAACCTCCCGGTGACGACAGACGACGCACTCAGGCGCTTCATAGTTGCTTCGGGAATCTGGGTTGCTTTCTGCGAGAATTGGTCGCCCGCCTACTCCGCTTCCAAAGCCGCCTGCCTGATGACCCCGACCACGCCTAAACCTGCTCCCCCTAATCGCTCCATTTCTATGACTTTTGCCGACGCTCCACGTTCCGCCTCGCCGTCTTCCGCAACGGACGAGAACAAGCGCACCATTCCAAGGATCATCAGGAGCGGCACCCAATTGCTCCATCGCAACGCTAGCTTCGATACGTCGCCCGCAGTTGCACCTCCTCTTTCACCCAAGAAAACTCGAGGCCGACGCTCCAACTCTACGGGCCACAATGACGCTCCAAGCGCTAACGGCAGCATCAGCAAGCGCCCTACCCTTGGGCTGGAAAGCCAGCCCTTGACCGAGACCGAGGAAGAGCGCCAGAGCAAACGCAGCTCTGAACTCCTCCGCATCAGAGAACTCTCCTGGCCTGCATCTCCATCCACGCGAAATCAGACACTCGCGCCCATTCCATCTGCGGACACTGCAGCTTCAGAGCGTTCTCTCTCTCCTGCGTCCTCCACCCAACGCCCCAAGAAGCCAAGGTCCTCATACAGTCCTGTGACGACAGCCGGACTGTGGGATTCAGGTGTCGAGGGTAGGGGTTTGAAGGCGCGGCCCACGAGCATGGTCGTCGTGCAGGAGAAGAAGAAGAAGGCTTGGCGGAAGGAGGCGCGCTCCCGCAGTAGAGAGTACGAGTGCGAGAAGAAGAAGCAGAAGTTCTCCCGGCGCAAGAGCGAGGGCATCAAGCAGCTCCTCTCGGGTATCTTTCACAGAGAGAAGGCTGCTGCTTGAGCGACGCGATACAACGCCACCTTGATGGTAGCGACTTTACGACATATGCCATATTCTTTCTTTTGTTTGGGTGTCTCATGCATGGTAGCTCGCTACATGGCTATCTGGTGTTTTGGGTAGGCGGTATTCTGGAGGCATTGGACATCACATCTGCTACGGCTTTTGGATGTGTGCCGGATTTCTCCTTTCTTCTCTGGCTGGTCCTTTCAGTCGTCCGATCGCTCGCCTTGAGCCCCTTTTCCTTTCCGTTCCACATTTCTACTCGCTACTCCCTCGCTATTCGCTGAGTCCTTGTTCCTCTACTGTCCACCTTACGACCCATATACCCCCGTAAGCCATATCTAGATATCAAGTACCAAAAGTCCTTCGTCCACCTCCCTTGCTCCACAGCCGAACCACCCGCCCCGTGACAAGTCCCACAGCCCATCCGCCGCCCATCCCATGCGTGCGCTGGCACTGCATCTTGACCGCTTTATCCGCGCCTCATCGCTCAGGCTCCTCCCCTCCTTCGCGCCCCCAACCCGGCGTCCCGGCCTCACAACGCCCCGGACCGTATCCACGCCACACACAACGCATCGCCCGTGCACAGCTGCACATCCGCCCACAACGTTCTACGCCCCGGGCTCGGAAGTCGCGCACTCCCGCACCTCGCGGAGATTCGTCCGTCTTCCTCCGCTGCAGGCTAGCTCCCTTCCCACGTGCGACCATTGCCCTATTTTTTCTTCTCGGCCGGTTCGGCCGAATTCCTGCGGGTTGCGCGCATGTCTATGGCGGCGGCGTCTGTCTGTCTAGATGCTCGGTCGAGGTGCAGAGTTTGCGATCAGTAATTCGTCGGTGCCTCGGCTTTGTCGTTGCGCCGGTGGCGCTGGGTGGGTTGGGCGAGCTGGTGTGATGGGTGGGCTGGCTTTCTGCGCATGTGATGCGGGGCCGGCAGCATGCAGATTCTACGACGCATTTTCTTGTTTGCGTTTAAGACACGCGCTGGGCTCTGAGACAGCGTTGGCGGAGATGCGAAGAGCGGCATGGGGAGAAACTTGCGAGATTATGTTTGTGCGAGGTTGCGGCGTAGAGGTGGGAATTGTGGAATGTGCGCGTTGTGGCGTGGGTATAAGTGATCATGTATGAATAACATGGTGAGATTGTCTGTGTGGCGTAGGGATGTATGCTTGATATGCTGACCTACTTAAACCTTATTATGGACTTGAAGATGTTACGTTCAGGTCTTCGATTAAGTGAGACGGTAATCTCGGTACAGGGACCAAAATTAAGTGTAGCGTTGAGTGAACGAGCGACCGCACGCAACAACCGTGTAGTACGCAACAATCACGGCGAATTCAAGGAAAAGAAACTATTATTACTGTAGTAAGAGGGGTATCAAACAAGAACGGAGAAAAGATGACCTTCCAGCACACTCCACGCACTCCTTCCAAATTTCTCCACGTCACAAACCCTTCACTCCTTTTACGCCACATTCTCGTCTATCAAGTCCAACTACCTCCAAATGTCTAAGCCAAATGCCCAGTAGTAGACCAGAAGGCATGTACAATGCCCAGTAGTAGACCAGAAGGCATGTACACTCGTCACAGCCGCCTCAAAGATTAACCTTGACCTCGGGAACCGCCTCCTCTCCATCCTTCACTTCAACAAGCGGCTGCGTCGCCGCCCGACTCAGTGGCTTAACTGTAGGCGCTCGTTCTGGGGCCGGAAACGTCGCTGTACGAGGTGGGAGCGTTGGCTGTCGTTCTGGCATGGGAGCCGCCTCGTCGCTGACTTTTGAGTGTCTGAGTCCCGTACGGATGCGCTTCAGGAGCGAGGGCTTGCGGGATGGGGCTGGACTATTTGTGTCGGGCTCGGGCTGGGGAGATGGCTCGTCTAAGCTCGAGGCAGGTTCTGCCTGCTGTGGTGTTGGCTCTGGCGGCAAGGATACTGAGCGTTGGACGACCGAGGCGGGGGTTGGCTCTAGTGATGGCTCCTGTGTGGGCCCAGGTGCTGGCTCTGTGGTAGGTACATGTGTAGGCGTACGTGTCGGCGCAGGAAAAGGCTCCAGACTGGGCTGCCTGGTTTTGATAGGCTCTTCAGCGAGAAACATAGGATCCGTAGGCGAGCGAGAAGGAGCAGCATTGCGCTGCACCATGGGCGGAGCTTCGTCAACTGGCGTAACCTCAGCAGGCGGCGTGTTCGGTTTGCGCGCATCTATACTCGTACGAGGCGTGTGCACCTCAGGTATAGGCTCCATGGGCGCGCTTGAACGACGAAAGGAAGTTTGGTGTTCAAACGCCGGGGGCTCTTCTCGACGCTCAATCTCCTTCGGAGTGTTTTGTCTAGTGAGTCTCTTTGCGAATATCGACCTGCGCGGCTCTTCTTCCACCACCCTCATGACCGGTGGTACGAAGGTCTCGTCAGATGGAAACCGTGGCGACTCCGCCTCGGGCAGTGGACGGCGGCGACGGCGTCGGCAGAGGAGGCATGTGTTTAGCAACAGAGACCTGTGGATGGTCTTGTTTAGCAAGCATGTTCAAATGGTAGTGGTGGCAAATCGAGGCAGAGCCTCCTTGGAGGCTGATACTATGACGTGGTGCTGCTCGCGGACTGGAAGGTCCGACGGGTATGCAAGCACTCACAGCAGCGAAAGGCCTCCGAGGCCGCCAGCCAAACCCCCAATGATCTTCTGTTTATTCCTCTTATCATCGTCTTTGCCGTCCTTATCATTCTTGTTGTCATTATCTTTGCCATTCTTGTCGTCTCGCTTTTTGGCAAAAAGGCCTGCGAAGGGGAGCTGCAGGCGCAACGACGAAGCCCCCGACGTAAGACTTGGCATTGGCGTCGCCGTCGCAGTATACAAACCTACCAGGTCGGAGGCGGCAGTAGTTGGGATGGACTTTTCAGCTATCGTGGCTGGCGTTCCGCCGCGAATCCACGAGGTTTCTGACGGAGTGGCGGCGTTGTCCGGAGACCACATGCCGTTTTTCACCACTCCAAGCCCTTTTGATATGGCTCGGTTTTCCTCATCGCTACACGTGTCGAGCATTGCTCGGATCCAGCATACAGCCTCCCGTTGGGGTGGGACCTTGTTCTTGTGGACCGAGTGCGCGGGGCCCTGAGTGCCAAAGCTGGCAAGGTCGACATCGTGACCCATACCGATATCGTCACCTTGGATAATGCGAGAGAATACCACAAAGGCCGTCTCCGGTTGGTAGGACGGTATCGTATGCCCGGCATCGTAGATCCTGGTAAAGGATAGGTTACCGTACTGACGGACTTGGCCTCCTACATATGAAGCGTTGGCGACAACGTCCGCGTATCCGGCAGCGGGAAAGGTAGTGTTGTATGACGAGAGTCGAGCTACTTCGAGAGAGACAGCCTCGCCTCCGATCCAGTTGCAGATGATATCTGCATCTCCATAGATGAAGGCTACGCGGATGCCACGAGCCAGAAGCCCGGCGAGCTTTTGTAGCTGAGTCCCTCGCACAACGTCTCCAGTTCGCCCGAAAGCGTGATATACCAGTAAATTGCTCTCTGTGTAATTGACCTTCGCTCCGATAGAGCGCTGCACGTCGGCGCTGTTCAGGTACTCGAGGTATGCGTAGCTGGGAAAGGAGTCCGGTAACTTGAAACGAATATCGTAGGGGCTGCGCTCAGATTTATCGATAGCCTCACTTACGATGCCCATGCATTTGTCGGCGGCGCGAGCACAAACAGTAGAGGTCGCGTCATCGAACCTCTCGCCCTCGCCCTCTGGATCGCTCAACTTCATCGACTCGCGACACTTGTTAGTCCACGACTTGCATTCATTCGTGGAGTTGGTGAGCAGATTCAGCCATTCTGTCTGGTCAATCGTTTGCAGGTCGTATGTATTGTTGTACACGAAGGAAACCGTGGACGGCGCTTGGATGAGCGTGTCCACTAAGCCGTTGACTATTCCGAGCGAGGCCAACTTGATCTCAAGCGTGTTGTGAGAAGGGATCTCGCCAGTACGACGTCGCTCGTTCTGGTCTTCGAAATGATCGAAAAAAGCCGGACCATATTGACCACCGTAGCTCTCAGCGAAGAGGTTGACACCAGTAGGTTCGGTCGTGGCCGTGTTTGGATACTGACCGGGGTTGTACTGAGGAAACGCCGATAAGAAGCCTTGCAGAAAATGCCATGCGGCGCTGGCAGCAATGACGGTTGAATTCTCGGTGTGATCTATATCGAAGGAAGACAAGGTACCATTGAGAAAACTCCAGGCTGGGCTCCGTTTCGGAAGATGGGTTGAGCTGTAGATGTTTCCATGTCGGAGATCTACACTCACGTTCACAAGCTCGTCGTAGGAAAAGCCAACCTGTGTGGGCTGGTCGATGAAGAGCAGGTTGGAGCTGCGGTCCCAACCCCAGGCATTCGGCTGCGTGGCAAAGGAGCCATCCGGGCGCTGCACGACCTCGCAAGGGCCCATCTCGCGGAAGAGTCCAATCATACTGCTCGAACCGGGGCCGCCATTGAGCCAGATGGTGAGGGGCGCTGTGTTGGAGTTGTTGCGGGCCTCGAAAAACCAGAAGAAGGTGTTTATGGAATAGTTCTGCTGGTATGGTTCCAGCGTAAAGGGCGGAAGGCTGACATAGCCAGAGTACTGCTTCTGTGTTGCAAAGGCAGTGGCGCAGGTGCTGGGGTCAGGGTTTTTGTATGATATAGTGATGTTAGGGTTGATGGGCGATTTGAGGATGGTATCGTAGGTGATGGGCGGAGGATACTGGGCAAAGGAGTGGGCGACGAAACCCAGAATGGATCCGAGAATGACAGGTGATAGTGGGAACTGCACCACGACCGTCAGCTCTACTGTGGGTCATGTCAAGATAGTGGCAGACATACCATGTTTGACAATGCCGCAGCAAAATCCCAGTGCACGGGAATGAGGATGACAAGCTCGATAGTGAAGCTCGGTAAAGAGCGGAGGCACCAGGCCAAGAGACACGAGGACTGGCTTGGTCGCACAGCTCCGCGTACTGCTGCTAAAGTGCAACTCTACCGGCGGGTAACAGAATGCTGGTGGAGGTGAGAAGAAGAGAATGCAGATGCACATATCTGATAAGGGCACCCCTGCCTGCACCTTCCTCTGCTTCCCCTGGGTGCTAACCAGCTCTATGCGCGAAGTAGGTGTGGTCAGGCAACGACAACGTGCTGAGGAAAGGTCGTGTCACTTGCGCCTGCGACCCTTCGGCTGATCGATCCGGGCTAAGGTGGCACAGTGCAACGTGTGAATAATGACGGTGAATTCAAGCTCTTGTCGCCCGAGGTGTAACCCGCGGCATGCTTCTCCAAGAAAGCGAATCGCCCTTTGTACCCTTGGAGTTCATTCCGGATGAGCGCTTCTGGTTGCAAATCCTTTTGCAAGGGTGAGCCGTGCGCTTAGAGCGGTCGTGTGGAGAAGTTCGGCGATCAGCGTCCCGTGTTCACCTCCATGGTAACATAAGATATGGTAGTCCACAAAGGGAGGCCACCCAACTGTAGCTACTCTTGCGGCGACTATAATTCCCCCCACTGCTCCTCCATCCCCTCCTCCCCCCTAACCAGACCCTCAATACCCCGCCTCACACTCCTCCGCACATACCGCGTCCCGACCTCCCTGCCCCCTACCCCC